>Ga0182027_10000986_pt1 | contig 48046 bp, 42 predicted proteins | sample 712E1DmetaG_FD_121300 | JGI IMG/M metagenome (GOLD analysis project Ga0182027, IMG submission 121300) | Permafrost microbial communities from Stordalen Mire, Sweden - 712E1D metaG (Illumina Assembly) | ecosystem: Environmental > Terrestrial > Soil > Wetlands > Permafrost | place: Sweden...
TTCAGCATAATTGACGAGCGTGAGGCGGACTTCATACGTCGTGAAGCTGTCAATGCCTGGCTTGCCTCACACCCTGATTCTCTGGATGGCATGCTTGATCCTGCCATGGACCAATCGAAAAGGGATTGGTTGCGCAGGAAACACCTGCCTGAAATGTTGCAATCTCTGTCTTTGGCATTCATCCGCTCCGCAAAAGACCACCGGTTGACACCAGAAAGCCTCCACACGCGACTCCTTTCCACGCCCGCACCATTGATGCTGGCTGAAATGGGTCTTGATATTTATACCGATTACCAGCGCGCCCTGTCTTATCGCGGCGCGGTGGATTTCGACGACCTGATACGGCTGGCACTCGACTTGTTGGAAAACGATGATGAATTTCTGGAGCGTTTACATTATCGATTCCCCTTCATCCTTGAAGATGAAGCACAAGACTCGAGCGAATTGCAGGAAGCCATCCTCGGAAAGCTCGCAGGTGATGATGGAAACTGGGTGCGTGTGGGCGATCCCAACCAGGCTATTTTTGAAACCTTCACCACCGCTTCGCCGGACCTTTTACGGCAATTCATCAAAGTCAACTCGCATATTGATATGGACGAATCGGGGCGCTCACAACCTTCCATCATTGCGCTCGCCAACCATCTTATTGATTGGGTAATGAATGAACATCCGGATTTGGAAGTCCGCTCTGCATTGGAGACCCCATTAATCCGACCCGCGCCGGCGGGTGATCCGCAGCAAAATCCGCCGGTTGATAAAGCGGGCATACATTTCGTCGAACAACAGTTTGCCCCGGAAGAAGAAGTTGAGGCTGTTGTCAATTCTGTGGAAAAGTGGCTCCCTGGCCATAAGGACGCGACAGTTGCTATTCTGGTGCCTCGTAACACGCGCGGTGTGGATGTAATTAACGCACTCAAGAGCAAGAACATCGATTACTTGGAGTTTCTTGCCAGTACCACGAATACCCGCGCCGCGGCAGGGTCATTGAATTATTTGCTCTCGTATCTGGCGGAACCTCAATCGGCAAATAAATTATCAATGGCATATCAGGTATGGAGGCGGGATTGGCGTGAAGACGGAGAACATATCGAGTTATATGAAAACATTGCCCACTTGATCCGGAAAATCAAGTATGTGGAGGATTTTGTTGCGCCTCCTGCATTCCACGCCCTGTCATCTTCTAATGCGATGCGTGAAAATCTCGCTAATATCAACCTACCAATAAATGGGGACACAAGGCCTCGTGAAAATAGCATATCAACGCTCGGCGAAAATGTGTCTGAACCGGTTCTACACGAGCTCACAGAATTTCGTATCAACGTCAATCGCTGGTTAAACGCTGTAATTCTGCCAATAGATCAGTTGGTATTAACTCTGGCGCATGATGTATTCACCGAACCGGCGGATCTGGCTCTTGCCCATAAGCTAGCCCTGGTATTAAAGCAGGCTGCTGACGACCACAAAGACTGGCGACTGCCGGAATTGGCGGCTGAACTGGCGATAATTGCCAGGAACGAGCGGCGCTTTATCGGGTTCTCGTCCGATGATTCCGGGTTTGACCCCGAACGACACAAGGGCAAAGTGGTGGTAACTACAATGCACAAGGCTAAGGGGCTGGAATGGGATCGTGTATATTTGATGTCGGTGAATAATTATGATTTCCCGTCCAACCAACCGAACGATCTGTACATATCGGAGAAATGGTTCCTGCGTGGAAATTTAAATTTGGAAGCGGAGGCGCTGTTCCAATTGGATGCCGTGCTCAGCTCGAATGAGTATGACTGGTATACGGAAGGTGTGGCTTCATTAGCGGCGCGTGTGGATTATGTTAAGGAACGTTTGCGTTTATTCTATGTGGGAATTACGCGTGCCAAATGTGATCTTATCATTACCTGGAATACAGGTCGGCAGGGAAATGCAACGCCATCGCTTCCCTTTGTTGCATTACAGACATGGTGGGAATCGAGAGGTAATTAACAATAATTTGACAACCCAGACGAGAGATCGAATCGTCTTAATTGGTTCGATCTTGGCTATAATTGAACCATGAATGACAATTCACTTTTCGGCGGCATCGAAGCAGGCGGGACAAAGTTCGTTTGCATGGTGGGTAGTGGTCCAAAGCATATTGAATCACGGGTTCGCATTAATACAACATCGCCCGGCGAAACACTAAAAAATGTTATTGATTTTTTCAGGCCTTATACAAAGGAAAAAATGGTTAAAGCCATCGGCATTGGCTGTTTCGGCCCGCTTGATCTTAATCCAGACTCAAAATCAAATGGTTACATCACTTCTACACCCAAGCCGGGTTGGCGCAACACAGATGTAGCCGGAATCCTCCGGCGGGAATTGAAAGTTAACATAACGATGGATACTGACGTTAATGCCGCAGCACTGGGTGAGTTCAATTGGGGCGCCAGTAAGGGCAACGATCCCTCGCTATATCTGACGATCGGCACCGGCATCGGAGGCGGTTATATTAATAAGGGTAAACCCTTGATGGGGCTGCTCACGCCTGAGATGGGGCACATCCATGTACCCCACGATTTTAATCTCGATCCCTTTCCCGGTTCTTGTCCTTTCCATAAAGATTGCTTCGAGGGTCTTGCAAGCGGACCTGCCATACTTAGTCGATTTAATGTTCGGGGGGAGACAATATCCGATGATCACCCATTCTGGGAAATCGAATCTGCCTACATTGCATCCGCCCTGGTCGATTACATACTCATCCTTTCACCCAGGATAATTATTTTAGGAGGGGGGATTATGCAGAGACCAATTCTGTTTCCGATTATCAAACGCAAAGTACAGGAATTTCTGAATGGTTACGTTCAGAGTCCTATCCTGTTGGAGAATATCGACACTTATATTGTTCCGCCCGGTTTGGGGAATCAATCAGGGGTTCTCGGAGCGCTGGCATTGGCCCAATTGATTGAATAATTTTTTTGGAGATGCGCATTACACCATGAGAGAAAAATTGAGATCAAATGCCTTCAATTAATCTAAATTCGAAAACACCAAAAGGGTTCTCTTTTTCACAGTCATCTTTACAGGAGTATAGTGATTGTCCGCGGCGGTTTCGGTTGCGCTATATCGAACAGCTGCACTGGCCCGCTTTAGAAACTGAACCTGTTCTGGAGAATGAACGCCGCCAGGTGGAGGGCAAGATTTTTCATCGCCTAATCCAGCAGCACCTATTGGGATTGCCCATAGATAAGCTATCTCGTTTGGCAAATACGCCTAAATTAAACCTTTGGTGGAAAAATTTTCAATTAACCGAATTAGACCTTAGTGACTACACGCAGTCTATCGAAGCAACCCTGTCATGCCCTATCGGCGACCATCGGTTGATAGCAAAGTATGATCTCATAGCTATCAAACCTCTCCAAAAAGCAATGATCTTCGACTGGAAAACATACGCAAAACGCCCCCGTGACGAATGGATGGTCACGCGCTGGCAAACTCGTATTTATCGGGCAATTTTGGCAAAGGCAGGAGCGCATCTAAATAATGACCATTCGATTGAGCCTGAACAAATCGAAATGATATATTGGTATGCGGATTTCCCCTCTGACCCAACCCGTTTCACCTATAACACCGAACAGTTTACGCGCGATTGGTCTTTGATTGAAAAAGTGGTTAATGAGATTTCATTTACCAAAGAATTTCCAATGACCGATGATGAAAACACCTGCCGATTTTGCGCGTATCTTTCCTATTGTGCCCGCGGCCAGCAAGCTGGCATACTGGACGGTCCGGAAGAGGAGTTCGAATCAGATCCAACGTTTGATGTCAATTTTGAACAGCTAGGTGAAATCGAATTTTAAATAACCCGTCGCGTTTCGGGATCCGGGAAATTACGTAAGCCAATATCTGCCAACGTACAGCAAACAAATTTTCTGTCTGAGTCAATGATATGTTATTTGGTAACATAGATCCCCAAATGATCGGCAACCGACCTTTCGCGGCCGGGTATGTAATTATCGATCGGTGAGTTTAGAATCCGCGTACGACCGTCTTTGCCGGCAACCACCATCGTGGAAGAACCGCCGCCATCCAGGTTCATGGCGTACTGCGCGCCGAGGGTGATCATAAGATCGGCTAATTCGTTTAATGTGATGCCTTCGCTATAGAATGGCTGTCTGCCATCCACTACAACTAGATAAACAAACCTGCCGCTATTTGAATAACCTATAGCAGTTCGTGGTTGTACGGTTGAATTATCCAAATCCGGGATCGCACGGCCACCCATCACGAGCAGATATTCTCCTGAGATCGCATTAAAAGGTTTGTTGGGTTGATCAAAACTCATCTGGTTGTGCGATGAAATGTACAAAGTGGGTACAGTGGCAGCTGAAGTCCAATAGATTTTCCCGTGCGAAGCCGTATCACCGCGCGGCTGGACCGGGTCGCCAATGTGAGGATAATAGTCCGCCGGGCTGTGCGACCACCAGGGTGAAAATCCATCACCATTGATGGCAATTTGAACACCGAATTCCCGTAAGAACTGTGAGGTGGTGCGAGCTCGTAAAGGAAACTGACTCCCATATTCGTCCGGTGGAGTAACAAGGTAACGTATTCCATTCCTGTGTGTGTCGATCGTGATTGTATGAATGATCATAGGGCGCGGCGAAAAATTTACTTTCCGAGCATACTCCACGCCAGTGAATAAACGCTCTTTATCCGGGATTTGAAAAGGACGGCCATTATCATATGCCAGGAATCCGATTACGCAAACCCCTGCTAAAACCAGGACCATCAGCCAAAACCGTAACCGCTTTGGTTTAATCATGGATGGAGTCTACCAAATTCAAACAGGATCTGAATTAAAAAAATAGCAGGCGTAATGCCTGCTCATAATTGTTTACACCCTCATTATTATGGTATCAGTTCCTGCTCCGCCTGGCGCATGGACTTGAACGACTCGATTGCCACTTCCAACATCGACAAATCCGGTTCGCGTGTGGTCAAGGATTGCATGGCAAGATTAGGCTTGATCAACCAACGGACTAGCGGATTCTTTAGGTGATTGGCTGTCCAACGAATATATTCAAGGGCCACGCCGGCCAACACTGGAATGAGCAAGACCCGGCTTATAAGCCGCCAAAGGAAAGGCAAGGGACCTAATCCGGTAAATACGATGATCGACAATAAAACCAGGGTAAGTAAAAAGGCTGTTCCACAGCGCGGGTGTTCAAGCGAAAACTTGGCTACAGATTCGGGGGTCAAATCTGCACCCGCTTCATAGGCATTGATTGTCTTATGCTCCGCGCCATGGTAGCCGAAAAGGCGTTTGATGTCCGGCATAAATCCTATAGCCCAGATATACCCGATCAGAAGGACAAGGCGGAGGAGACCTTCAAATAGATTGCTTAACCAGATGTTCCACCCGAGATACTTTTCTGTTAAACTGCCCAGCCCGGCCGGCAACAAAAAGAAGAGACCGATGCCAAAAACGAGCGCAAAGCCTAGAGCCAGATAAAGCGCTGGACCTTCCAGTTTTTCATCCTCTCCCGTTTGAGTGTTTGCGGCGATGGTCAAGGCGCGCATGCCGATCCCAAGCGCGTCCCATAGCAAAATCACCCCTCGCAGGAATGGAATTTTGACGATATACGACCGGTATATCTCACCCAATTTTTCTTTATGAACGACGATCGTACCGTCTGGAGCACGCATGGCGATCGCAAAGGCTTTTTGCCCGCGCATCATCACGCCTTCGATGACTGCCTGACCGCCGTATGTAATAATTCGATCTTCCATTTATTTTAGATTATAGAAAAAGTGAATCAATGCATCTATGCCTTTGTGCCAGGTCGGTAAATGCAACTTCTCGTTGGGTGAATGGGCATCACAATCAGGTAATGCAAAACCCGAAAGGACTGAATCCACACCGAGACGCTTCTGTAATTGTACGACAACACCGATCGACCCGCCTTCCCGTAGAAAATAGGGCTTCTTACCCCACACTGTTTCCATGGACTTGGCCATGGCTTTGATGCCGATATTGTCCCTGCTTACCAGTGCAGCACCTGCGCCATGCAAATACTCAAGTTCCCACGTTATATCCTTGGGCGCCTTTTCCTTTAGATACTTCTTCAATTGTTTGATGGTTTGTTCGGGAGTTTGATCTGGCACGAGGCGGCATGAGATTTTCGCCATCGCCCAGGCTGGTAGGACTGTCTTTGAGCCGGGACCCGTAAATCCCGAAAGCAATCCGTTGATTTCGAGCGTGGGCCGCGCGCCCAGCCGTTCAGGTGGTGTAAATTTACGCTCACCCCATAAAGCGGGTACGCCAGTCTGCTCGAGATAAAGTTTATTGTTTAGCGGTAAACGCGCAAAGTCTTTGTGTTCCTTCTTGCTCAATTTCCGGACTTTTTTATAGAAACCAGGCAGGGTTATTTTTCCATTCTTATCATGCATGCCTGCAATCAACTCAGCTAGAGCTTGCGCAGGATTATGAACTGTCCCGCCGAACAAGCCGGAATGCAAATCCTTGCTTGGACCGTAAACGCGTAGCTCGAAATATGCCAGACCGCGTAAGCCGGTTGTGATGGACGGCTCATCGGACGCCAGGATGCCGGCATCAGTGTTCAAGCAGAAATTACAAGCAAGTAATTCCTTGTGATTCTTGATGAAATCATCCAGATGCTCAGAACCAATCTCCTCTTCGCCTTCGATCAGCCATTTGATGTTGACAGGCATATCGCCATTCTTCATGATCGACTCTACGGCTTTAAGGGATGCAAGCACCTGCCCTTTCATATCGGCCGAGCCACGCGCAAAAAGGTTATCGCCAATTACAGCTGGTTCGAACGGTGGATTTGTCCAAAGCTCGAGCGGGTCAACCGGCTGCACATCGTAATGACCGTAGATCAAAACAGTGGGTGAGGTTTTCCCGGCGCCCAGCCATTCACCATATACGACAGGATGTCCGCCTGTAGGCATAATTTGCACATTGCTCATGTTGATCGATTTCAGCTGAGCCGACATCCATTCCGCCGCGTGCTGCATATCCGCCTTATGGTCGGGGTCTGTGGAAATGGAGGGTATTGTAAGAACTTCTTTTAACTCAGTCAGAAAACGTTCCTGATTTTCCTTTGCATATTCTAGGGCCTGATTTAACATATCTTCTCCTGTTTCATTAACATCGCTACGCCAATTTCAGTTAATGCAGAAAGTTCTTGGCTTTAACTAAGGGCCAACGGTCGGGCCAGGTGTTTGTTCGAGAGCTCGGCGAGTAACTAAATACCAATCGTTTATGAAAGCCAGGCGATCACTTGTATCATAAAGCGTTGCCGCACTTTGAACCCCTCGCACTTGTCCATCAATACCATAACTAAAGACCGGGTAATATAGCGGTAAGGATGGAAGCTCCTTTGCAAAGACCACCTGGAAATTACGATATAAGCGCGTCCGGATTGTAAAATCTGTTTCTGTACGAGCTTGTTCCAAATATTCACTTGCGGACGGGTTATTCCATTGTGAGTAGTTCTGCCCACCGGTAGCTTCAGCTTGGTGCCAAAATGGGTAGGGATCGGGGTCCGGTGTACGGGCAAGGTTGAGATCGGCCAACGCAGCCTGGTACGAACGCGGACCAAGATATGTGGGTATCATCTGGTTATACGGCACTGGCTGCAGATTGACTTGAACGCCTATTTGTGCCCATTCCTGTTGGATAGCCTGTGCGATCTGAGTATGAAGCGGGTCATCCGGATGAACAAGTGTAAAGTTCAGCGCCTCATTATCTTTTGATCGAACGGATCCGCCGGTAGCCGGGATAACATAACCTTCGCCTTTCAGTAGACTGACAGCGCCCTCGGGATCATAACCAATTCGCTCCAGGCCGTCATAATGGGCCCAGGAACCGGGCATGATTGGACCGTCTGCAATAATGGCTTCTCCTTGAAGAAGGGAGGAGACGATGTAATCGCGATTTAAACCCAGAAGTAACGCCCGGCGTACATTCGCGTTTTGTAGGAATTTAACCTCATTGTTGTTCAAGTTAAGCAGGATGATGCTCATTTGTGGAAGCTGGCTGGTATAAACGGATAAATTAACATTCCCAAGTGCCTGCGACAATACGTCGGCGGTAAGCTGGCTTATCCCGAGCACTTCGCCTTGATCAAACGCATCATAGGCGGATTTTGAATCAGGATAATAACGGAACACCACCTGTTGAATGAAAGGCTTCTGGCCATAATAATTTTCGTTTATGGTCAATACCACGCCTGTGATCTGTCCGTTACTCACAATGAGGTGGTCAAATTTATAAGGTCCAGTTCCTGTAGGCTTGATGTTAAATTGGGCATTGGCAAGCTGGTCGGGAACGGTGGACTCAAGGATATGTTTTGGCAAAACACCAAAAGTGGTGTAATCAAGAAATGGAGCAAATGGCTCGGGAAGCGTGAACTTCAGGTTTTTATCGTTTAATTTTTTTACATCAATCTGGCCCCACAGGTCCCGGATATCCTGGGGGAAGAGCGAACTCGACTTGATCAAGTCGATTGTGAATATAACATCGTCGCTTGTTACTGGAGTACCATCTTGCCATTCGGCATTTGGGCGGAGAGAGAAGTTGTAAATAAGTCCATCGGGGGTGGTACCCCAGGATTCCGCAAGATCGGGTTGTGGCAAGCCATGCGAATCAAATTTGATAAGTCCGCTAAAAACCAGGCGATCGATATCACGATCTGCTGGATTATTCCAATCCAGCAGTGGATTAAGGCGGCCCAGCGAGCCGACCAATCCTTCCGTATAAACTCCACCGGGGGCAGCTTGAGGTAGGGTCGGTGTAAGAACCGGTTGTTGACTGAGCAGAAGCACAGCCACAATAACCAGCGTCGCTAAGACAACCAGGATCTGCCAGCGTAAACGTCTCATAAATCAATTTGAAGGTGGTAAAGCGGAATATGGATTTAAAAATAAAGGCCGCTTACCAGTTACGCTTACCTATATCTGCGAAAGCAAGCGTACTTAGTCGGCCTTTCTCACTCAGCAGCCTAACGATCAAGAATTACGACAGTGATGGCAAGCACAAAAAACAGAACGCTTAAAACGATCGTGACCCAGAATAGCACTCGCTCTATACCGCGGCGAGCCGTGAAAACACTGCTGGCATCGGAACCCGTAAGACCGCCCAGCCCCGCACCTTTACTTTGTAGGATAACGCTGACGATGAGTCCTACAGCGGTTATAATTAGAGCTATATCCATAAACTTTACCATGCGTCTGCCTCCTGAAAATTAGCGGGCAAATTATACCTGTGTTCGAGGAAAGTCGTCAACCGAGCTTTATGACCAAAAGTTTCTAACCCTAATCCCCCTTAACAAGAAATTTGCTCATTTTACGGGGAAAAGGATGATTTCATTTTACAATATGGAAGAAATTATTGTTAATTTGCACATGCATACCCGTTACTCAGATGGCAATGGCGCCCATTTGGATATCGCACAGGCAGCGATCCAATGTGGCTTGGATGCTGTAATTGTCACAGACCACAATGTGCTGGTTCGTGGATTCGAAAGCTACTTCAAAAACGGCTCACACCGGGTTTTGATGCTGATCGGCGAGGAAATACACGATCAGTTTCGCAACCCGCAGAAAAATCATCTGCTGGTCTTTGGGGCAGACCAGGAAATGGCAACTTTTGCAGATGATCCGCAGAACTTGATTAAATCCGTACATGACTCTGGCGGACTTTCGTTCATCGCTCATCCAAGCGACTCCGCTGCCCATTCCTTCAATGAGACCGCCATCTCATGGGAGGATTGGACTGTTGATAATTTTACCGGAATAGAACTTTGGAATGGCTTGAGCGAACTCAAAACGCTCATACCGACAAAGCTTCACGGGGTTTTCTACTGCCTATTCCCCTGGCTCGTTGCACACCGTCCACAATCGGATACACTAAAAAAATGGGATGATCTGCTTATTAAAAGGCGCATCGTAGCCGTCGGCGGCTCCGACGCGCACGCCCTTCTTCTGCACTTGGGACCAATCAGTCGAATTGTTTTCCCTTACAATTTCCACTTCCGCACTATAAACACACATATATTTATCCAGGATCCTCTGTCAGGTAATGTTAATTTGGATAAGAAAATGATCTATGCTGCTCTATCTGAGGGACATTGTTTTGTCGGCTACGATTTACCCTTTCCAACTCGCGGTTTTCGCTTTACTGCGCACGGAGATGAAACAGGCGGGAGCATGGGAGACGAAATATCGGCCAAAGGAGGAGTAACACTGGAAGCACACCTCCCTACCTTTGCAGAAATCCGGTTGATTAGAAATGGAAAGGTGCTGTTAACCGGAAATAGAACCCAAGCCTTGACTTACGTCACTCGCGAACCTGGCGTTTATCGTGTCGAAGCTTTTAGAAAATATATGGGTATCAAACGCGGTTGGATTTTCAGTAATCCAATTTATGTCCGCTGAGGAACAGGCGGAAAATCCTTTAACTGCATTAAAAAATGCTCGCTTAAGGATGGAAGGCTAAATTGAAACATTCTTATATTTTGTGCCTCTGCACAAAATCATCAACTTAGCGTACAATCCACCTGCTTATCAAGGTACGTCTTTCTACGTGCCTTTCCGCTCTCGACTAGCCAACGGCTTTGGTGAGGGCAATCCCATGGAAAGGAGGCATCCCCATGCGCAAATATGAATTGGTTTGTGTGATCCAGCCCGATCTGGATGAAGCAGCTTTTAATGGCGTGCTTGACCGCGTAAAAGGTTGGATTACAGAATCAGGTGGAAGCGTGGATAAAGTGGATATTTGGGGCAAGCGCCGGCTGGCCTACGAAATCCGGAAACAGCGCGAAGGTAATTACGTGCTTATCAATCTCTCAATCACACCCACCGCTACTGCAGCCTTGGAGCAGAACTTGCGTTACACTGAAACGCTCATGCGCCACTTGTTGACGGTCGTTGAATAATTATTTTTGTTTACAGAATATCACCAGCTAACTCTGAAGATGTCTGGCAGAAAGTGCTTTCAGTTTAGAGATTGATGAGAGAAGCAGTACCGAAGGAGATGGACATGAGCAGAGGCTTGAATAAAGTAATGATTATCGGTCATCTTGGAAAAGATCCGGAAATGCGTTATACACCCTCCGGCCGCCCAGTGACCACATTTACGGTGGCCGTAAGTCGCTCCTGGAATAGTGCTGATGGCGAGCGTCACACGGAAACTGAATGGTTCAACGTTGTAGCCTGGGGTAACCTGGCAGAAATCTGTAAACAATATCTGACCAAAGGACAACAAGTTTACATTGAAGGCCGGCTTCAAACTCGACGCTGGGACGATAAAGAAGGGCAGAAACACACCAGTGTCGAAATTGTAGCGAATGAGATGATGATGCTCGGAGATCGCCGTGATGCAAATCATGGCAGCGAAGACCAGTCCACGTCGGCGGAAACCGAGCCTGCCGCAACTGAAGACGAATTCCCGTTCTAAATATATGGAGTGAATAATGGCTGATGAAAGAGTAAACGAAGGCGGAAACGAAGGTGGCACTGGAGAGCGCCGCTTCTTCGCCCGTCCTAAATTCTGTCAGTTTTGTGCTGACAAAACCATAAGTATCGATTACAAAAAAGGGGATATGCTCCGACGGTTCATCACCGACGACGGCAAGATCCGCCCTCGACGCCAGACGGGGACCTGCGCCCGTCACCAACGAGTCCTGGCAGGTGCCATCAAACGCGCCCGTCACATTGCCCTGCTCCCTTATACGGGAGGACGATGGGAAGACAACTCTCGCTAACCAATTTCAGATCGGGGCATGGAGTTAATCCATGCCCCGTAGTTCTATATCAGGAGTAGGAACATGCCAAACCCGCGGGACAGCAAACCCGTGCTTCACACCAAGAAACATATCGCTCGTCTTGAACGCGAAAAATTTCAAACGCGCCTTATCCTTTTCAGTTTCATCGGCATTGTGGTTATAGTCGTTGGCCTGATAGTATATGGTTACTTGGACATCAAATACTTCCAGGCCCTTCAGCCGGTTGCGAAAGTCGGAAATGTAAACATATCACTCGGCGAATGGCAGGCGCGCGTTCGAATGGAACGAAGTCGATTAATTAGCCAACTTCAACTTTACCAGCAATATTCGCAATATTTTGGGATGGACTTTTCTTCCCAGGAACAACAGATCACCTCGCAATTGGATGTACCCACAACCATGGGGCAAACCGTCCTGGATCAGATGATTGACGAAGAAGTGGTCCGCCAGGAGACCACCAAACGTGGAATAACTTTTAGTAAAGAAGAAGTGGATCAAGCGATCCAGGCGTCCTATCAATATTATCCAAATGGCTCACCGACCCCTACGATCACACCCACTGTGGTTAACTTCCCGACCCTCTCACCGGATACTCTAAAAATAGTAACAATTACTCCAACCCCAACGGCAGTACTAACGGAAACCCCGGCACCAACATTCACGCCTAATCCCTCGGCATCTCCGACACCCACTCTTCAGCCTACGGGAACTGCCACTCCAGGACCTACTTCAACAATCGAGCCCACTTCCACACCCATCCCTACATCGACTCCGTATACCCTGCAGGGTTTTAATGATGCATATAAAAAGGGAGTTGCACAATTAATAACGATAGGTCTGACCGAAGCTCAAATCCGTCAACTCTATGAATATGATATCCTGCGGCAGAAACTCTTTGATATCATCACCGCCGATGTCCCTCGTTCCCAGGATCAGGTTTGGGCGCGGCACATCCTCGTTTCTGACGAGGCGACGGCCAACACTGTCCACCAGCGTCTCCTCAACGGAGAAGATTTCGCCAAAGTTGCATCTGAAGTGTCGATCGATACGGGCACGAAGGATAAAGGCGGCGATCTGGGGTGGTTTGGTAAAGGCGCAATGGTCGCAGAATTTGAAACGGCCGCTTTCAGCCAAAAAGTCGGCGAGATCGGCCAGCCTGTAAAAAGTCAATTTGGCTATCACATCATCCAGGTTCTTGCCCATGAAGAGGTCCCACTCGATTCAACCGGTTATAATCAGGCGAAACAAACCGCATTCAACGCTTGGTTAACTCAAGCTCGGAACGAATATAAAGTGGCGAATTATAATAACTGGCAAAACCTGGTGCCAACGGATCCCGTTGCTCCTGCAGTAGCTCAATAATTAAATAAAATCACCACCTTCCGAGGTGGTGATTTTATTTAATTATCTTATAACCGGTTCGTTCCTAACATCTCTTCACTGACTTCATCGAGCTTTAAACTGATGATCTGACTGGCTGAATCGCGCCCCATCGTCACACCGTAGATTACATCGGCAGCTTGCACAGTATTCCTGTTATGCGTAATTACTATAAATTGAGTATCCTTGCTTAGATCCACAAGCAGATCGCGGAAACGGCCGACATTGGCTTCATCGAGCATTGCGTCCACCTCATCCATGACACAAACAGGGGTGGGTGATACCTTAAGCAAGGCAAAAACCAATGCGATGGCGGTCAAACTGCGTTCACCGCCGGATAGCAATGATAAACCTTGCTCGCGGCGTCCGGGCAAGCGTGCTTCAATTTCGATGCCCGTCTCGACTAAATTATCGGGATCGGTCAAAGATAGATGCGCAGACCCTCCGCCAAATAGGCGGGTAAAGATGGCTCGGAATTGTTTATCAACAGCTTCAAATGTTCGTGAAAATTCCTGCCGGGTTAACACGTCCAGTTCGCTAATTACTTGGCGAAGGTCTGTCTCCGCTTGGCGCAGGTCTTGGACCTGCGTACTCATGAAGGAATAACGCTCTGACTCGCTGTCAAATTCCTTCTTGGCTTCGGGATTGATGGGCCCCATCCGGCGTAGATGTGCCCGCTGCTGTATTAGCTGGTCTTCCAAATCGAGAGCTAACTCGGGCACGAAGGGTAATTCTTCTACCAAACCTTCAAACGGCAGGGGAACTGGGCCGTCCATGCTTTCGACATATTCGAAAGACACAAGACCAAAATCATCCACGATTTTGTCCCGCAATGAATCAAGCGCTTCCTGACGCCGCATCTGATCGATCTGCACTTGCCCGAAAATATGCTCGGCAGCCGACAGGTTCCTTTGCATGCTTGATTCAGTTTCCTGCAGGCGATTTTCTTCCTGCTCGGCGCTTTCCAGATCTTTTTCCGCTGGTTCGATTTGCAAATGCAGAAATTCCATCTCCTGTGATAGTGAACTTTCCCGTTCACGTAATGCTTGCTTTTCATCATCAAGCTGTGTCGATGAAAAATTGGCTTCGTCCAAACGAGCTTGCAAGTCTGCTCTCTGGGAAATAAGAAGATCACGCCTTTGTTGCAGGTCGGACTGGCGCGCTTCTGCAGTTTTTACCGATTGTTCCACGACGGCAAGGCGGGTTGTCCAATAAGCGACCTGCTCCTGGGCTTCTTCTAGACTGAGACCACTTAATTGTATGGTTAAGATGCGGATTTCATTTTGTACATGTAAGGTTTTTGTCTTTATTTCCAGGGTCAGGGCGTTTTGCCGTTCAATTTCTTTTTCCAGGTCCGATATATCCTTCAGGAGTTCTTCCTTTTGATTGTTCTGCCATTCAAATTGGCGCTGGGAAGCTTCGAGGTCGATCAATGCCTTTCGCGCGGATGATTCCGCGCGTTCAAACTCAATTTGGGCATTGCCCAATACTTCTGCAAGGTTCGATTGTTCTTGTTGGGCAATCGCAAGATCTTCAGATTTTTTTCCAATTAAGACATCTATGGCTTCAATTCGGCTCGATAGATCTGAAATGAATTCAGCTAATTCGCGTTTCTGCCGCGGTCGGCTGATGGTTGTGGTGGTTGCAGGCTTGCCTGCAATGATAAGACCATCCCCGCGAAACACCTCTCCACGCAAAGTCACGATCCGCGTGTGAATTGGGTAGTTTTTAATTAAGCGGCGGGCTGCCGTTCGAGTCCGGACAACGAGGGTATGACCAAGTAAAAGCTGAACAGCCGAATCCAGCTCGGCAGGAGCGTTCACTAACTCAGAGGCCAGGCCGACATATTCTGGATCATTCGGTTGATTAAGCTTTTCCCATGGTTGGCCTTCGAGCGGGAGCAGGGCAGCTCGGCCGGCTCCATCAGATTCAAGTAAATTAAGGGCTTCTTCGATTTGATTGGCATCGAGCAAAACAGCATCCAGAGTATCGCCGAGTGCAGCTGCAATCGCGGTTTCAAGGTCAACTGGTACATCGAGCGAAGCACTTAGCGCTCCTCGAGTTATAAGCCGGGATTGGCGTGCTGCATCCAGAAGGAAGCGTGCACCTTCAGCATATCCAGCTAATGATTGTTCAGATTGCTCAAGAACCTCAAGTTGAACCTTCAGGCGGGAAAGTCTATTCTGATGGTCAGTCTTCTCTTCAACTTTTCCACGGCGCTCGTTTTCTATACCTTCTGATTCTTTTTTCCTGATTTCGAGTTCGATCCTGACGCGTTGTAAATATTCCTCTGATTTTTGCCGCGCAACTTGGGCTTCATCGTGGACACGACCGACCCGCTTTATTTCGGTATCCGCTAGGTGCAAAGCGCTTTGTAGGGTTTCGAGCTTGTGTTTATGAACCTCGAGACGGGTTACAAGATCATCCAGGCGGCCCTGGGTCTCTGCACTTTGTACCTGCAGGGAAGCAGCCGTGTTTCGACCGTTTTGTAATTGTTCTTCAGTAGCACCATGTTCAGAATGCCGAATTTCCAGGGCTTGTCTGGCGTTCGAAAGCTGTACCCGGGCTTCATTATGCTCAACCTGCAAACGCGTATTTTCAAGCACAACTTCGGTAAGGCGCTCATTACCGAGTTTCTCTTCACCACTGGTACGCTCTAGATCTGCATGCAATCCAGATGTAAGCTCGGTCAGGGAGCGACGACGTTCGTCCAATACTGCGAGATTACGGCTGATCATTTCACTTTGGCTATGCAGTTCGGAGGAATGATGATGCCAGGTGTTCAAACGGGCGCGTAATCCGCTTAATCGTTCACGGAATTGGCTATACTCATTTTGGGTTTTGATGTGAGCATCTCGCGCCTCTTGAACTTTTATTCCCTGTTCGTGTAAGGTCTCCCGGACTTCCTTGAGATCCTGCTGAGTTCGGTGCCAATGATAACCGTACCATTCTCGTAACAACACACGTAAGTCCGCCTGAGCTGCTGCGAAATCAATCGCACGTCGTGCCTGACGTTCTAGTGTTTTCAACCTTGGCTCAAGCTCCGCCATAATATCCTGTACACGCTCAAGATTGTGTTGTGTATTTTCCAGGCGCTTGAGCGATTCCTCTCGGCGTATACGATAAAGCCCCACTCCCGCGGCTTCTTCGAAGAGTCGGCGTCGTTCATCGGCTTTAAGCGCTAATGAAGCGTCCACCAGTCCCTGTCCGAGGATTGTATAGGTTCTTTCAGATAAACCGGAGGCGGCGAGCAACTCGTTCATATCCCGTAAGCGAACATGCTGGCCGTTCAACAGATATTCGTTATGACCATCACGATAGGCACGGCGAGCCATGGCTACTTCGGAAAAATCTACCGGAAGCCAATTCGCGTTATTATCAAAGACGATTTCAGCTGACACCATCCCGGCACGCGGCCGATGTTCCGAGCCTGAGAAGATCATATCTTCAGTCTTCTTACCGCGTAAAAGTGTGTACGATTGTTCGCCCAATACCCAGCGAAGGGAATCGGCAATGTTTGATTTTCCGGAGCCGTTGGGCCCTACGATCGCAGTGATACCGCTCGCAAACTCGAAGAACGTTCGCGAGGCAAAAGTTTTATATCCGTGTAATTCTAGGGATTTAAGGCGGAGAGGCATGGAGAGGGTTGCGATTCGGATTTGAGAATATGTGAACTTTGAACGAAAATTTTAGCTACACCCGATCAATGAATTCCAAGTGTCTCGAGCGCCGTCTGTGCAGCAAACTGGGCCGCAACTTGTTTATTAGAACCTCTGCCACGTCCATAACTTCGGTCCTGTATCCGGACTTCTACTTCAAATATCTTTGCATGATCGGGACCGCTTGATGCTACAGTCACATACCTGGGCGTTCCTAGTTTTTCGGATTGCGCCCATTCCTGAAAGCGGCTCTTGGGATCATAAATTTCTGAGCGCATCATGACCCGTTCGCGTACACTGTCGAGCAGCGGCTCCATGAACTTTTCTACGGAAGACAGCCCCGAATCTAAATAAATTGCTCCGACCACTGCTTCAAAGGTGGAACCGAGTAAGCTGTCACGCTCTCGCCCTCCAGAGGCTGCCTCACCGCGACCCATGCGCATACCTCGTCCAAGATCCAGTTTCCTGGCGAACTCGCCTAATTGCTCGTTACGAACTAATGCCGAGCGCATTCGGGTCAAATCACCTTCCGCCATTTCGGGACAGTGATGATAAACCCACGCGCCAACCACAAAATCTAATACTGCATCGCCGAGAAACTCAAGCCGCTCATTATCTTCCACGGCATTCGAGTTTTCATTGATGTACGAACGATGAGTCATTGCGCGTGTTAGCAAGGATAAGTTGGCAAAAGTCAAACCCAGCCGCCGAGCTAAATCGGCGGTCGACTCGGGCAAGATTACATCCGTTTGCGATATCACGGGAACCTCCCTGGAATTCAGGGAGCGCCAGCCACTCACTTCCTTCCAATCGGTCTGGGAAGATGATTAGGTGAGGTTCTAGCGGTCCATCAATTCCAATTGAATTTACATGGTTATTTTATCGCGAAACATTCAAGCTGACTATGATCCCCCTTAATAATTTAAGATACAATCATAATATGATTTTCAGGAGGATTCCTTGATTTCTAGCGTCAGCAACGAAACACGGTTTCTACACGTCGTTGAAATGGGATTGGGGGCCTGGCAATGGGGCGATCGTGTAGTCTGGCAATATGGACGCGGCTATAATGACAAGGATATTCAACAGGCGTTTCAAGTTTCCATCCAGGAGGGTGTCCGTTTTATCGATACCGCTGAAATTTATGGCTCAGGGCGTTCCGAACGTCTCACGGGTCAATTCATCAAAGAGACTGAGCAGCCCGTTCTGGTGGCAACCAAATTTTTTCCACTTCCCTGGCGCTTAACTAAAAATTCAATTTTGTCAGCATTAAAGGGCAGCCTTGAACGCTTGGGACTCGATTCTGTGGATCTTTATCAAATCCACATGCCAACACCCCTGCTTAGCCCGGAGACAATGATGGAGGGATTGGTTTCCTGTTTCGAAAACGGATTGACCCGCACAGTGGGCATATCTAACTTTAGCCAGGCTTACATGTTACGCGCTTATTCAACATTGGCACGACACAACATCCCGCTCGCTTCAAATCAATTGCATTACAGCCTTCTTAATCGTGGCGTGGAGAAAAACGGATTGCTGGCGCGATGCAAAGAACTCGGGATAAGATTGATTGCTTACTCACCACTCGAAATGGGTTTATTAAGCGGTAAATATGGGTCGGCTACCCCCCCGCCAGGAAGCCGAGGCGCCAGATATTTGAATCTAATCTCGAAGATTCCTCCATTGCTTAATCTGATGACCGAGATCGGGCAGGATCATGGTGGCAAATCGAACGTACAAGTCGCATTAAATTGGGTGATTTGCAAGGGTGCCATGCCGATACCGGGAGCTAAAAATGGAGAGCAAGCGCATCAAAATGCCGGTGCTTTGGGTTGGAAATTAACAGAAGAAGAGGTAGCCAGGTTAGATTTTTCCAGTGATGCAGCATTAAAATAATTCTTCAGACAACATCAAAAAATAGTACACGCATCCATTCATGCGTGTACTATGCACAACAATAAACAATGTACCCAATTTTATGGGTACATTGTCATTCAAAAAACCAATTATTCTTTTGGGCCGACAAACTGGAAATAACCGAACCCCAGGGCGAAGATAAAGAAGATTATCACCGCAATCCAGCCAGCGGAGCGCCAAACATTGGAGAAGACGGCCAGCACGGATACGACAAAGGCGATCAGATTAAAGACAAACAAGGATATGGCTGCACCATCTTGAGCGCCCGGATCGGTGAATCCCCGGGCAAACCAGCTGATCAAACCAAAACCTGCGAGCGAAGCTCCGATAAGCTGAGCCAGTAGTTTTTCCGTGTTCCCGGTTGAGAGACTGAATAATTGAAGAACGGTCGTAGGCCCCAAAAGCAAGCCAAGAGCGAAAATGAAAGCAACTACAGTACTTAATAGATACAAATTACCGAGTTTCATCATGTTATATTCCTTTCTTAATTGAATGACAGGCTAGAAACTTAAACTTTAGTATATAACTTATCCAAATGTATATGGGCATCCCCCATTTGGACTATATCCACTGAGAGGGGAGTTAATAACCGAAAACCCGGTCATACGCCAATGATCATGATGTTTATGAATATTAAGCCAGAAGAAATGTTTCAGTGCACAAACCAATGCGATTATTTTCATCGAGAAGACTGTCGTCCTAAATTTGAAGAAATCCATCATAATCATGGTTTTCGAGCATGCGATATTAATCAACCCAGATGTGCTATAATATTGCCGTCATGAACGAGAAGTTCAGCTTCACCAATGAGAAGAATGGCAATAATAATGACGACCGTCATCGGTTCATTGGGCGAAGTTTTGCAGGTTGACAAATAAACTCACGTAAAAACAATCGCCCAACGCCTCCAGCGTAGGGCGATTTATTTTGTCTAATTTCGGAGGTAAGTCATGTATAAAACGCACACCTGTGGCGAGTTGAGGGCCTCCCACATCGGCCAGGTTGTTACGCTGGCAGGCTGGGTACACCGCCGCCGCGACCATGGCAGTGTGATTTTTTTTGATCTGCGAGATCGTTACGGACTTGTCCAAATAACCATCCATCCCAATCTATCCAAAGAAATCCTGGATGTCATCGCAGACGTCCGTTTTGAATGGGTATTACAGGTTACCGGTAAGGTCACAAAACGGCCAGAAGGCATGGATAACCCGAAAATGGAGACCGGCGAGATCGAGGTCATTGTCACTGAAATCAAAGTACTCAACCCGGCTAAAACCCTGCCCTTCATGGTCAGCGGCGAGGAACAAGAAGCGGATGAGAACACGAGACTCAAATACCGCTACCTCGACCTGCGCCGTGAACGAATGAGCCGCAATCTTATTCTGCGTCACCGGGTTGTCAAATTCATGCGGGATTATCTCGACAAACTCGGTTTTCTTGAAATTGAAACACCAATCCTCTTCAAGGCCACGCCGGAAGGGGCCCGTGATTACCTCGTACCCTCACGCGTTTACCCCGGTCAATTCTATGCACTGCCTCAATCACCTCAACAATTAAAACAATTATTGATGGTAGCCGGGCTGGATCGTTACTTCCAAATTGCGCGTTGTTTCCGGGATGAAGACCTGCGCGGCGACCGGCAACCTGAATTCACCCAGCTCGATCTGGAGATGTCGTTTGTCCATCGAGACGATGTTCTTGCAACCGTTGAGGGATTATATTCCGCCATGATCCCGGCCGTCGCTCCGCACAAACGATTATTATCCTCCCCCTGGCGTAAAATCTCGCATCATGAGGCTCTAAACAAATATGGATCAGACAAGCCCGATCTGCGGTTCGGGATGGAATTGCATGATGTAAGCGGAGTTTTTGCAAAGAGCGACTTCCGCGTTTTTAAAACTGCACTTGAAGCAGGGGGCACGATCAAATGCATTGTTGCAGCAGGATGCGCGGATTATTCCAGACGCGATGTGGACGAATTAGTGGAAATCGCAAAGGGTTTCGGCGCAAAAGGGCTGGCCACCCTGGCAGTGACAGTGGAAGGCCTGAAAGGCAGCGCCTCAAAATTCATCAAGCCCGAGGAAGCCGATCTGGTCAAAAAGACAACCGGCGCCAAAACAGGCGACTTGATCCTGTTTGCCGCAGACGAAAACACTATCGTCAACAAAGTCCTGGGCGGCCTGCGTCTGATTTTTCGCGATAAACTTGGGCTGGCCGATAAGGATGTAATGGCATTTGCCTGGATCGTTGACTTCCCGATGTTTGCATGGAATGAAGAAGAGAAGCGATGGGATGCCGAACATCACCCATTTACCATGCCGAAGATGGAGGATCTTGCAAAATTCGAATCGGATCCCGGCTCGGTATTATCGGACGCATATGATATGGTCTGTAATGGCTATGAGCTGGCATCCGGATCGATCCGTATTCATCGTCGTGATATTCAAACCAGGGTTTTTCAACTACTCGGCCTAAAGGATGAAGAGATCCAAACGAAGTTCGGTCATATGCTCGAGGCATTCGAGTACGGAGCACCGCCACACGGCGGCCTGGCACCCGGCATTGACAGACTTGTGATGCTGCTGGCCGATGAGCCGAACATTCGTGAAGTGATCGCCTTCCCCAAAAATCAAGTAGGCCGGGACGTAATGGCAGATGCGCCATCCGGTGTGGAAGATAAACAACTTAAGGAATTGCACATTAAGATCATGGAATAAAGCAGAATCGAATATCGGGAAGAGTGGAAGAACGCATGTCTCCCACTCAAAAGCGATGATCCCCAAAACCGCTGGAGAATGATATGGAACTCGTTCGCGTCGATCAGATCTCGAAATATATCGGAAAAGAAATCAAACTGCAGGGCTGGGTATATAACCGTACCGACAAAGGCAAATTGAGCTTCCTGCTGGTACGTGATGGCAGCGGGTTCATCCAATGCGTAGCCTTTAAAGGCGACCTTGACGAAAAGTTATACGACCAGATCATACGGTTGCCGCAGGAATCTTCGGTGATCATCACCGGGACGGTGCGGGAGGATAAACGCGCACCCGGGATCCCCGGCGGATATGAAGTAGGCATCGAGGATCTAAAGATCGTCCAGGCGGCCGATCCGGACTATCCGATGGCCCTAAAAGATCACGGCGTTGACTTCGCCCTGGATCACAGACATCTTTGGATCCGCATGCCGAGTCAATGGGCAATCCTGCGCATTCGTGTAAAGGTCATGTCTGCAGTGCGCGAGTATCTCGACGGGCACGGGTTCTTCAATCTCGACACACCGATCCTGACGCCTGCGGCTGCAGAAGGAACAACCACCCTATTCGAAACCCCCTATTTCGACGAAGGATCAGCTTTCCTCGCCCAGACTGGCCAACTTTATAATGAAGCCAACATTTTCGCGTTTGGGAAAGTCTACTGCTTCGGCCCGACTTTCCGCGCTGAAAAATCCAAAACACGCCGGCATCTGACCGAGTTCTGGATGCTCGAACCGGAGGTTGCTTTCTGCGACCTGGACGGTTTGATCGAGCTCGAAGAAGGGCTTATTGTCCATATTGTCCAGAGCGTACTACGCGATTGCGGTCCGGAACTGAAATCACTCGGCCGAGATATCTCCAAGCTTGAGAAGGTATCAGCGCCCTTCCCCAGGATTTCGTACGATGAAGCGGCAAATATCCTGAAAGAACTTGACCGGAACGAAACCGACCCCGAACGCAAAGAACTGCTTAAATTTGAATGGGGCATGGATTTTGGCGGGCCGCATGAGACAGAGTTAACCAATCAATTCGATAAACCCGTTTTTGTGTATGGTTATCCGACGGCAGTAAAAGCTTTCTATATGGAACCCTGGCCAGGCCGGCCCGAAGTATGCAAGTCGGTCGACCTACTGGCACCGGAAGGTTACGGTGAAATCTGCGGCGGCTCGGAGCGCATATCGGATCACGATCTGCTTCTCAGGCGCATCCGTGAACAAAAACTACCTGAGGATGCTTTTAAATGGTATCTCGAACTGCGCAAGTTTGGTTCAGTACCCCACTCCGGATTCGGCATGGGTGTTGAACGCGTCGTCGGATGGCTGTCGGGCATCGAGCACATCCGCGAAGCCATTCCCTTCCCCCGAACGATCAAGCGTGTATATCCCTAACAGGCACAATGGCGGTCACTTCAGAAGTGACCGCTTTGTCTTTATCGCTATTGCCAAATACGCAAAAGAGGCGATTCCCAAATAACTCGCGAAAAGATCAAACCAATCAGAGGTACGAGAGGGAAACCATCTCTGTGAAAATTCCTCCAGGCCAACGATCAAAGCCAGGATCAAGCTTGTTTTAATCACGGTTCGTTTCGTTTCAGCACTGGCCGGGGTCGATGAATCCGAAGGTGCTCCTGTCCCAAGCACACTCAGATTGACAAGCAGGCTCAATAATCCAAATATTATGAAATGTCCCACCTTGTCACCAAACGGGAAATCGTATACCGGATACAGAAATCCGAGATGCCGCGTGTCAGCAAGGATAACAATAATAATTATTAATATACCAAAGGATATTGCCAAGAGCTTCATGAACTTATCCGGCATAATTCAGGCCGGTTATTATCATTCTTGATACGAGATGTTCTCTCGACAAATAAACGATAACCAGCCCGCGTAACATCATACGATGATACAGACCCAGCGAGCACTCATCGATACTAATTTTTATAGTTATTCATTAAGATGTCTCGGAGATACCTGTCTTAGCCCGTTTGCTTTCATTTCGAAGTTTCAATCCCTCAATCGCCATCGGAAGAATGGAAATCAAAACGATGGCGATCACCACCAGCGAAAAATGATCACGTATGAACGGAATATTCCCGAAGAAATAACCTGCGAACGAAAAAAGTGCGACCCAGGCGATTCCACCAAAGACATTATAAGAAAAGAAATTCGCGTACGACATCCTTCCAACACCCGCTACAAACGGAGCAAAAGTCCGGACAATAGGCACAAATCTGGCCAGAAAAATGGTTTTATTGCCATATTTCTCAAAGAAGCCGTGGGTGCGCTCGAGATATTCCTTCTTTATCCATTTGATCTGGTAAGCACGATCACCAAGGTAATGACCAATCCAATAGTTGACCGTATCGCCGAGAACTGCAGCGACAGCAAGCAAGAGGAAAAGCAACCAGATATTCAACGATCCCAGCGAAGCAAATGTTCCTGCTGCGAATATCAACGAGTCGCCCGGTAGAAACGGGACCACGACCAGACCAGTTTCTACAAAGATGACAAGGAACATCAGGCCATACGTCCAAAAGCCGTACTGGGTGATGACGGCACTGAGGTGTTTGTCGAGATGTAAAAAAAGGTCAATCAAAAAACTGACTAAACTCATGAGATTCAACCTTATCGATTGGGATAACGAGCGCCAAATTATACCTCATCATTTGCATTTCCCGGACGGTGTAACTCTACGAGGCTTAACCAATAACCAACACCGAGGATAACAAAGCTACCCAATGCAGCCGGCCCCAGATCGAGCGGACCAACAAGGAACAAGATCCAATTACGCCAAACTCCAATCCACTGACCGCCAGCAAATCCCACTACACTGAGAGTAAGGTAAAACATCAATCTACCCAGGCCGCCATCCCGCCAGAGGTGGAATAAGGCGCCAATCAAGAGCGAGATTATCAAACCAAGAATGATGGAGGGAAGTGTCATGGAAGACCGCGATCCGGTTCAGGGATGCAGAAAGTTAACAAAAAGTCCGGGTGGTCGTCGTAAAACAATCGATTCGGTTCTCATATTTCAAAAAATGAATATAGCCTATTAATTTAGCTTATGATCCCACCTCCGATCAGGACCTCGCCCTGATAAAAAACTGCGGCCTGACCAGCTGTTATATCCCTTTGCGGTGTATCGAACCGTATCAAAACCCGACTCCCAATTTCAAGCGGCGTGACGAGAGCTACCGTTTCTTTAGCAGTATAACGGATTTTAACCTCAGCCCGAAATGGTTCGTTATAAGCTTCACCTGAAACCCAATTTACATCGTAAGCAACCAATTCCCTCAATCCAAGTTCGACCTGTTCTCCGACAACCAGAGTGTTCGTGGAAACATTCTTCCCTAGAACGTACAATGGAACCGATGATGGAACATCCAACCCCTTCCTTTGCCCGATAGTGTAATTCACCAGGCCAGTATGTTTTCCAAGCACTTCACCAGATCGTGAAACAATTGGTCCCGGAACAAACATTCCTGCAGCATTACGCTTCAGGAAATTGCGATAATCATCGCCAGCCAGGAAACACAAATCCTGACTGTCATGGCGGGAGGCAGTTGGCAGCCCAAACGACCAGGCGATTTGACGTATTTCAGGTTTTGGATAATCCCCGATGGGAAAAAGTGCCTTCGTCAATTTTTCCTGGTTTAACACATGCAGGACATAAGATTGATCCTTGGAACGATCCCTGGCCCGTAAGAGTTGTATTCGCCCACGATCATCTGTCACTACCCTGGCATAATGGCCGGTGGCCATAAAATCCGCTCCAAAGGCAAGAGCGTGATCAAGCAAGAACCTCCATCGGATCTGCCGGTTGCATGCCAGACAGGGGTTTGGAGTTTCGCCGCGCGCATAACCATCAAGAAAATACTGAACGACCGTATCCTTGAAGACTCCTTTCGCATCAATTACATAAAAAGGAATATCAAGAATTCCCGCGACACGGCGTGCCAATGCCATGGCATCCGGCGTACAACACCGATTGGAGTCTTCCTTCCCCGACTCGGACCATAGCCGAAGCATCATACCGATTACCTCAAAGCCTTGTTGTTTTAACAAGGCTGCTGCGACCGATGAATCTACTCCTCCGGACATGGCTACGACAACTTTTTTCACGTCATCACTCTATTTATATGGGAATATCAATTCCGGGCAAACTTGCGAGCATTAACCACAAGTTCAGGAAGCGCATCAAGAAAAGATTCAATCTGCCTGGCATTTGTCCCAACTCCGAGGGTGACGCGTAACGAACCCAGTCCCCACTCGCGAGTCAGCCCGATGCCATACATTACTTCACTGGGCTCAGGATTACCTGTCTTACAGGCTGAACCGGATGAACAAGCAAATCCTGCTCCATCCAGAAAAGTCAGGAGGAGGTTTCCATCAACACCTTTGAAAGCGAAGGAAGCATGATTTGGCAACCGCGATTCCATATGTCCTGTAAGCCGTGAATCGGGGATCGTTTCCAGAATGGATCCGATCAGGCGGTCACGCAGTGGTTTAACATGAGCCGCCCGTTCTTCACGTTCAATATCAACCAATCGCAATGCCTCTGCGAAGCCAACGATGTAAGGGACATTTTGCGTTCCAGCTCGCAAGCCATTTTCCTGACCACCACCAGTTTGGATTGGGAAAATCGGTGTCCCTTTGCGTACGTAGAGCGCGCCTATCCCCTTAGGCCCATAGAATTTGTGACCTCCGAGCGACATCAAGTCAACGCCCAATTCTGCGACATCCACAGGCAAGTACGCCGCCGCCTGAACTGCGTCTGTATGGAACAGCACACCATGATTATGGCAGATAGCGGCAATGTCGCGAATGGGGTTGACAGTACCGATCTCATTGTTGGCATACATCACGGAGACGATAGCAGTTTTATCGCCAATCGCTTTTTCAACGACATCGGCTTTGATCAAGCCATCCTTATCTGAATCCAGCCATTTAACCTGAAAGCCATAATATTTCTCGAGCTGTTTGACAGTTTTACTGACTGCGGGATGCTCCGTTTTCGAAGTAAGAATCCAGTTTGCACCGGTCTTCTCACGTGATGCAAGAGCCGCTCCGCGCAAAGCCAGATTATCAGACTCGGAGCCGCAGGAGGTAAAAACAATCTCGTCGGGCCGACATTTAAGGATTGACGCAAAAATTTCATGGGCGGAATCGACGGCAGCCTCTGCCAGTTGACCGTACCTATGAACAGATGACGGATTCCCAAAAAAATCCGAAAAATAAGGCAGCATCGCATCCAAAACCCGTTTGTCCATGGGGGTAGTGGCAGCGTGATCAAGATATATCATTTGTGTATTTTCCAACCGATAATATTGAAAATTAAAAGCCAACAAGATTATACACTTGTTAATACACCTTCTTTATGCCCGTGCTTCGATCGTTTATAATCGATTTTCAATGGGTACGCAAAATTTAAGCATCAACACAAATACCCACCGGGCGGCATTTACAACATTCGCTATTTTTCTTTGCGGAGGGTTGGTAATACTGACTTATGTCTGGTTTATCAGTACAGGCTTATGGACAACCTGGCCCGCGACGACTACTTATTACGACCAACTTGCGACATCGTTTCACGAAGGGCATCTTTACCTGGATGTCCAACCGGACCAGGCGCTGCTCCAGCTTTCCGATCCATATGAGCCAGATGCTAGAAATACCATGCAAGGGTCCGATATCGAGAAACTAGATGCAATCTGGGACATGTCCTTGTATGCGGGCAAAATCTATCTTTATTGGGGGCCTGTACCCGCCTTGATCCTTGCTGCGATCAAGCTTGTCTCTAATCGGCAATTTGGTGATCAACAATTAACATTTATCTTTATTTCCGGATTATTCCTATTTCAAACCATGCTTTTGTTAAGAGTGTGGCGCCGGTTCCTCCCGGCATTACCCATCTGGGCCGTATTATCTGCAATTATTCTCGTGGGATTTATTAATCCAATCCCGTGGATCCTTAATACACCCCGGATCTACGAAGCTGCGATCGCCGCTGATCAATTCTTCCTTATTGGAGGCCTATATTTTATTTTCAGCGGATTAGATCGTCAAACGATTTCAATCCGGCGGTTAGTACTTGCGGCGACACTCTGGGTGTTTGCGGTCGGCTCACGGGCGACCATGGCAATCCCGGTATCTTTCCTTTTGTTGATTGTCATATTAAAGCTTATAAACCGGGGCAAAAAAGAAGGTGCGATCACGAGCTTGCGAAATCAGCTGGCAGGTTTTTGCATACCTCTACTTTCAGGTGCCATTCTTTTGGGTTGGTACAACCAAGCGCGCTTCGGCTCATTCTTTGAATTCGGTTTCCGTTACGCAATCACAATGTTCAATCAGAATAAATTTTCAGGGGTTCTCTTTTCACCGATCTATATCATCCCAAACTCATTCCTCTATTTCTTCAATCCACCTGTTTTTAATTACTTATTTCCTTTTATCCGGCCTGCCTGGAACGGGGATCTCATCACGAACTTTAACAACCATTATTCAACAATCTACAATGCCGAGCGGATCGTTGGTCTGATATATGTCTTTCCATTTTTCCTCTTTAGCCTGATCCCCATCGTAAATATAATAAGGCACTCAATAAAACAACACAATCGGATACAGTCCTTACAAGAAAAGGATTCGGGTGAGAATAATAACGATTTTTTCCGGTGGATATTAATGGGCCTGATCGGAGCCACGGTATTAGAATTACTAACAGTCTTAATATTGTTCTACGGAACGATGCGATATTTCATGGACGTCATTCCGACGCTTTCATTACTCAGTATTTTTGGATTCTGGCAGGGATATTTAACAATCATCAAAACACCTATATGGGGAAAAGTCTATCCCGCGATCGGTTTACTCTTGATCATCTCCTCGATTATTATTAGTATTTTACTTGGCTATTCAAGCGACGTTACCAGAATTAAAACAAACAACCTCGCATTAATCACGCAACTAAGGCTTTTTTTTATCCATTTAATAAATTATTCCGGACGGTGAATCAGATTGACTGGATCGTAATGGGTGCAAGGAACCCTGACTTAAGGATTATTTCCAAAATCCGATAAATAAAGTTAAATTAATTCATATTCAACCAATCATTCAAATCTCTTTATAGTTAGGAGAAATCATGACCGATGCCAAGAGTTTCCAATGTCCAAACTGCGGATCGTCGGTAAGTCCTTCAGGTTCCGCCAAAGAAGTCAAGTGTGCTTATTGCGGAACGACCGTGGTCGTTCCGCCGGAACTCCGCGATCAACAACCTCCACCTCCGTCCGTCGATTTCAATTATGGGCAGACACTTCAAACCGATGACCAGATCCTTAAAACAATCGGTGATGTAGGCAAGGTGACAGTGGGCGTCACGGCAGGTGTGACCGCCGTAAGCGTGATCCTCCCCATCGTCCTGACTTGTATCATTCTGGGGGTGGCGGGTTTTATTATGTATACGGTTTTCTCGGGTATTAAATCCTCGAACCTGCTTTCGGGCATCTCAACAGATGTTCCGATTGTTTTCACTCAGGCCCCTACGGATATACCCACTCTTGCACCAACGCCGTTCGACACACCCGTGCCGTTCAATAAAATTCTATTAAAGGATAACTTCGCCAATCCATCCAGCGGCTGGGATAAGATGCATGATTCAAATTACACTCTGGAATATAAAAACGGCAGCTACCATGCTCTCATAAATAAACAGGATGGCGGTCAAATCGTTTATCTTGGGAAACAATACACGGATACAAGTATAGAGGTGGGCATTCAACAGACTGCCGGCCCGGATGATGGAAAATTTGGTGTTGCGTGCAGGGCAACAGATTCAGGCGGTTTATACTCATTCGAAATTAGCCAGGACGGTTCGTATGGTATCTACAAATACACTAATTGGAACTCCGATGTAATGGATGAGGGAACCCTCGATCCGAACACGATCATTCAGGGAAAAATCAATCACCTCGAGGGAATTTGCAAGGGAGACACCCTGACATTGCTGGTGAACAATCAACCATTGTTACAAGTACAAGACTCTGATTACACTGCTGGCGGTGTAGGATTAATTGCACGAACAGGTGGCAGTGGTGATCCAGGAATTGATGTTCTGTTCAGCAATTACCTTGTAAGGGGACCGTAATCATCAAAGCCTACGAGGCCTCGAGACCCGAAGGTTTCGATTTGGGTATTGTTTAGTGTTGCCAACCATAATCTGGAATGGATCTAATAACGTATAATCAAGGACTACATTATCCTAATTACAAATCGGGAGTGTTATTATGGTCCATTCCATCAAATTCGGCACGGACGGCTGGCGGGGTGTCATCGCGGAAGATTACACCTTCGATAATGTCCGTCGTGCAGCCCAGGGATTCGCTTCCTACCTTTTAAAAAACGGGAGGCAAGGCCAGTGGGTGATCGTCGGGTATGACAAACGGTTCGATAGCGAATTTTTTGCCGCTTCCGTTTCTGAAGTACTGGCGGCCAACGGATTGAATGTTCATCTAACTGACGGACCTACCCCAACACCGGTTATTGCTTATTCCGTCGTAAACAAGAAAGCATGCGGTGCTGTGAATATCACTGCATCGCATAACCCCCCCACAGATAATGGATTAAAAGTCAGAAATGAGTTTGGCGGTGCGATCGATCCGGATGGCCTGAAGCAGATAGAGGCTTTGATTCCGGACTCTATCGATAATGTCAAACGGGAGGATTACGCAAAAGCGCTAGAGTCTGGCCAGATCGTCAAGTTTGACGCGGCGCCCGATTACGTCGAGCATATAAAGAAATTGGTAGATGTCGAAGGGATCAAGAAATCCGGTTTCACCGTCATGGTTGATTCAATGTGGGGTAATGGTGGAGGCTGGTTCGCCGGTTTGCTGGCCGGTGGCAAGACAAAGGTTATCGAGATTCATAAGGACCGCAACCCGTCCTTCCCCGAAATGAAACGACCAGAGCCGATCCCGCCTAATATCGACGTGGGACTGAAAGCAACACTGGATAATAATGCCGATATATTGCTTATTACAGCTGGAGATGCCGACCGGGTGGGGATCGGAGATGAACATGGCGCGTTCATAAATCAGTTGCGCGTATTCGGATTACTGGCCTATTATCTCCTTGAGATCCGGGGTCAGCGAGGCGCTATTGTCAAGACACTTTCGACGACTACCATGCTCAACAAGCTTGGCCAACTCTACAACGTTCCGGTCTATGAAACGGGTGTAGGCTTCAAATTTGTAGCTCCCAAAATGATCGAAACCGACGCCATGATCGGCGGTGAAGAAAGCGGCGGCTACGCCTTTCGCGGAAATGTTCCCGAGCGGGATGGAATATTAGCCGGCCTTTTTATGCTCGACTTAATGGTGCAGACCGGCAAGAAGCCATCCCAACTTCTTAAGCTGCTTTTCGATAAAGTTGGCGCACATTATTACGATCGTATTGACACACCATTCGAAGGTGACCGTAAGTCACGCGAAGAGAAGATCCTTGCCGCGAATCCAAAAACGATTGGCGGATTGAAAGTTACAGAACTTGTCACGGTCGATGGTTTTCAATTCAAACTCGAAGACGGCGGCTGGATGCTTATCCGGTTCAGCGGCACCGAACCCATCATGCGCGTCTATTGTGAAACGACACATCAAGACAAAGTACAGGTGATTTTACAGGATGGACTTAGAATCGCCGGTATAAAATAACGCCCGGCACCTCCGGCTTATTCGGAGGGCAGGCAATTCAAATGTGCTAACAGACACACATTGCCATTTAAACATTGACAGGTTCGACGTGGACCGCGTTGAAGTAATCCAGCGCGCGGAAAATGCCGGACTGATCCGCATACTTATCCCCGGCCTAACCATTGTTTCAAGCCAGGCTGCCATAAAATTGGCTGCAACGCACCCGATGCTCTTCGCCGCAGTAGGCATTCACCCCAATGAGGCAGAATCATGGGATAAACAAACCATTTCTGACTTGGAGCACCTGGCAACAAAGAACCTAAAAGTTATTTCGATTGGAGAGATCGGACTTGATTATTATTGGAATTCATCTCCAAAGGAAACTCAAATTGCAATTCTAAATGAACAATTAGGGCTTGCTTCAAAACTTCATTTACCTGTCGTGCTTCACATTCGAGAAAAAGGCGATCTTGACCAGGGCGCCTGCGGAGAGGATTTAATCAAGATCCTTGAAAAATGGGTGGCTGGCTTGAAATCGGAAAATCGATCTCTAGTAGAACGACCGGGGGTCTTACATTCATACAGTGGATCTATGGAAATCGCAGAACAAGCCATTCATCTGGGTTTTTATATCGGCGTCACAGGTCCGATCACCTATAAAAACGCCGAAAATAGGCGTCGGGTTATCGCTGCGCTGCCATTGGAACGTCTCTTGATCGAAACCGATGCACCTTTTCTTGCACCTGTACCCCACCGGGGGAACCGCAATGAACCTGCCTTTGTTACTCATATTGCTGATAAAATTGCATCCATAAAATCCTGTACTCCGCAGGAGGTCGCCGCCGTGACAACGGCCAACGCCGCGCGGCTATTCGCCTGGGAAGAGATCGTTTGAATACAGTTACATTCCTCTCACCGGTACAAGCACAACTTCAACTTGTAGAAGCCCGTCTACATGCACAGGCGGATGACCGTCATCCCGACCTGCACGCCGCATTCGAACAGATATTAGCCGCGGGGGGTAAACGCATCCGGCCCAGCCTAGGCTTGCTGGTCGGGGATATGCTCGGCGCGCCTGAAAATAAACTTGTCACCCTTAGTGCAGCTGTCGAACTTCTGCACACAGCCACGCTCGTCCACGACGATCTAATCGACGGAGCGCTCCTTCGCAGGGGTATGCCGACTCTCAACGCGCGTTGGTCTCCCGCCGCAACTGTTTTAACCGGTGACTTTTTATTTGCAAGGGCGGCCAAGCTGGCCGCGGAGACGGATCACCTGCAATTGATGAACGCATTCGCCGAGACGCTGGCTGTCATTGTAAACGGTGAATTAACCCAAATGTTCTCAAGCCGCGGTGTGATCAACCGTGAGAATTACTACAATCGTATTTATGCTAAAACAGCATCACTTTTTGAAATGACAAGCCGGTCTTCGGCATTGCTCAGTCCCGCGGACGCAGCTACAATCGAGTTGATGAGGAAATTTGGCTACGAGGTGGGCATTGCCTTCCAAATTGTGGACGATATTCTCGATTTCACAGGTGAGCAAGCCACAATGGGTAAACCGATCGGCAATGATTTACTTAATGGACTGGTCACATTACCAGCCATTTATTATGCTGAAGCATTTCCCAAGGACGAAGACATCAAGTCATTGTCGGATGGAGGCTGGGGTAACCAGGACCGTATGGTGCGTCTCGTTGAATCGATCCGTAAGACGGATGCCGTGAAAAAGGCTATGAATGAAGCCCGTCAACATGTTGAGCTGGCTCTAAAGATCCTGGAGGGATTCGAACCAGGTCTTGAACGCGAAGCATTGGAAAATCTGGCAAAGTATATTATTGACAGAAATGTTTAAATACCTTGAATTCCTGACTTCCCATACTTTTGCAAGGCCAGTAAGGTTAAGATGACAAATCCACGTCGCCCATTTCGACTGAACGTCGGTTTTATTATTCATGAGGACGTCGGCTCGGTCTACGAATTCCCCTTTGATTTTGAAAAAATCAAGCTGATTGACGACCTTGACTTACGTAACTTTAGCGGTCTGGTTAATGTTGGGCGTACCCCGCAGGGTCTGTTGGTCACCGGCAAGCTTGAAGCCGAAACCACGCTCGATTGTGTGCGTTGTTTAAAATCGTTCAGTCACTCCATGGATTGGGAAATGACCGAGATGTACGCATTTAACGAAAAGTCAGTGAGCGATTCTGGGTTGATCGTTCCCGAAGATGCCCAGATCGACCTGGAACCGCTCATCAGGGAATATACCCTGCTCGAAATTCCTATCAACCCGATCTGCAAACCGTCTTGTAAGGGCCTGTGCCCTGAATGTGGCCAGGATCTGAACATAGAAGATTGTGGTCATCACCAGGATTACGATGGATTCGCATTTTCCGTGTTAAAAGAACTGCTGAAAAAATAAATCACGGTTTTTACATGAAAGATAAGAATATTATTTATCAGCCTTTTCTCTCGTTAGTTAAGAGAAACTTATAAAGCAGGTAAAAAGATCCAGACAAAATCGCCGGAACTATTAAGTTGTCCAATATCCAAATGAAACCATCTTCTCGACCCACAAAGATAAAAATTTTAGGTGCGACCGCCTGCTTAATTATTCTGATGACGGCCTTTATATTTAATAGTCTGCAAAACTTATCCCACGAGGATTATCACAGTTCAAATTTCTTGAAGTTTTGGGTCGCAGGACATATGATCTTAACCGGTCAAAATCCTTATGATGCCAATCAATGGTATGAGGAACATCTTAAGGTAGGTGCAACCCAGGTCCCTGATAAGATATTTCTCTACCTTTTACCCCAAGCATATTTCCTGGTACCTCTTGCCCTGATACCGATATCGGAGTCATTCATTATCTGGGGAATCATTTCACAGGCGATCATAGCAGCCACCTGTTTTATTCTATTAAATCAGTTTATTAAATCTGAACGAAATCGACTTTTCCTCCCACTCGTCTTCTTTTTATTGTTCTTTGGTCCCATCTACCTAAGTCTTCAGGTTGGCTCTATCGGAGCAATTGCATTAGCGGTTCTGATGGTCGCGGTTTTAATGCTGGAACGAAAAAAATCATTTCTCGCTGGCATTGTTCTTTCCATCCTTATCCTGAAACCCTCGCAAGGTCTACCGATCATTTTTCTTGGTGGATGTTGGTTCCTTTTCAAAAGGGATTGGAAAGTCATCTTCGGCATGGGCTCCGGTGGATTGATTCTGCTTCTTAGTGGATTAATGGTTGACCCACATTGGATCCAGAAGTTTTTGAATAACAGCCGGGTCGTATCTGATCGAACATTAGGATTGCAATCAAATATTTACGGTTTTGCCTATTTAGGTTGTAATAAAGATATCAAATGTATGGGTATTACTGGAACAATTGGGTTAATTATCCTGCTTGTATTGGGAGGTTATTATCTTTGGCGGAATCGCGAGTGGCTCACCACATGGGAAGCGATTGATATTATCGTTCCATTAGGGTTTGTCTCAACTATCTATCTCTGGTCTTACGACCAATTGCTTTATATTTTCCCCATTATTTGGATCACGGCAAAACTCGTCGAAAGGACAAAATCCTATCTTATTGCATTCCTTTTTTTACTGGGTTTGGACATTCTATCTTTCGCTGCACTCCTAGCGCTGGCAAAAACACACGAAGATTTATTGAGTATCAGCACAACAATCTTGATACTTGGAATGTGTTTGTGCCTCTCAGGTTTGAAGAAAGAGCCCCCTATTGACAAACCCATTCCAGCGGCTTAAACTATACGCATGAATAATGGGTTTTCCTCAATGCTGAAAATGTCCATGCCTCACCGCCACCGGGATGAGCATTAATTTCGTTTTTACCGAAACGAAAGGCTGTCCCGGGTAGGTGGACAGCCTTTTCTTTTTTCAGGAGACATATCCAACTAATTTATTTTTTTCAAATTTTTCCTGGAGTTCACATGGCAGAAAATATTCTGATTGCGATCGCGTGGCCTTATTCAAATGCCGAAATTCATGTCGGCAACATTACTGGTTCGCACCTGCCAGGAGACATTGTGGCGCGTTACCATCGGCTCAAAGGGAACAAGGTCCTGATGGTGAGCGGAACCGACTCGCACGGAACGCCGGTTGTGATCGCTGCCGATAAAGAGGGCAAACCGGTTGAGGAAGTATACAAGAAATATCACAACAGCTTCCTCAAGCTGTTCCAAGGCGTCGGAATAACCTACGACCTGTTCACAACCACTCACACTGAAAACCATTTCAAAGTCTCACAGAGTATCTTCCTTGCCTTGCAGAAAAACGGATTCTTATTCAAAGAGTTCAGCAAGCAATGGTATTCTCCCAGCGCAAAAAAATTCCTGCCCGACCGGTACGTCGAAGGAACTTGCTATATCTGCGGGTTCGAGGGTGCACGTTCAGACCAGTGTGATAATTGCGGCAATGTGCTTGAACCTGAGAAACTAATTAACCCGCGCGCCAAGACCGGCGATGGCTCGCTGGAGCTACGCGAAACGGAACATTATTATCTCGATTTGTCCAAACTGGAACCCGACGTAAAAAGGTTTCTAAAAGAGCGCGCCGCTCACATGCGCGAGACCGTCCTGGGCGAGTCCCTGGGCAAAATTGAGTCCGAAGGCCTTAAACCCCGCCCTATTACACGCGACCTTGATTGGGGTATCCCTGTCCCTGTTATGGAAAAAGGCTGGGAGGACAAAAAACTCTACGTCTGGTTCGAAGCAGTCATTGGTTACCTTTCTGCCGCAATTGAGTGGAGTCAATTTCAAGATCAAGGTAATGCCTGGCGTGACTGGTGGACGAATCCAAAAGCACGTCAATTCTATTTTATCGGCAAGGACAATATCTTCTTCCACACCTCACTCTGGCCCGCCGAACTAATGGGGATGGATGCACAGTTCATGGAGATCTTTGCTGAAGAGCCAGGCATCAAACTGAGTCTCCCTTATGATGTCCCGGCCAATCAATTCATGAACCTGGAAGGTAAAAAGATCAGCGGCTCTCGCAACTGGGCTGTTTGGGGCAGCGACTTCTTAACCCGTTATGATCCGGATGCCTTACGCTATTACTTGACGGTCAATATGCCAGAGAACAAGGACAGCGATTGGGATTGGCACGAGTTCGTGGCTCGCAATAACAACGAACTTGTGGCAACGTGGGGTAATCTGGCCAACCGGGTCCTTGCCTTCAGTTACAAGAATTGGGACGGCTACGTACCTGATATTGGCTCGGGCCGAAACGATCAGGCATCTCTGAGAGCAGGAGACACAAATTTGCTGGATGTAATCAGAAAGGGATTCGACGTCGTAGGCACCGAACTCGATGCGGTTCGGCTGCGTTCAGCATTAAGCGAAGCGATGAAACTGGCTACTGCCGTAAATGTGTACCTCGATGTAAACGCTCCGTGGTCCGTTATCAAGACCGATAAAGACAGCGCAGCCAAAACCATTTACACAGCACTGAAAGCCATCGACTCACTTAAAGTGATCTTCGCGCCATTCCTGCCGTTCACATCCGAGCGATTACACCAATTCTTTGGATACGACAGCCTTTTATTTGGTGAGCAATATACACAGACGATCAAGGACTCGCTTGGTGAGCATACGGTTTTACGCTATAAAGGCATTGAGGGATTGCAGTGGAAGCCCAGCGAACTGATGCCGGGGAGGAAACTGAATCAACCAGGTCCGTTATTTAAGAAATTGGAGGAAAGTATCGTTGAAGAGGAACGCGGCCGTTTAGGAAATTAAACCAAAAAGGATACACTTTTCGAACAGCTTTTTTACCAATGGTCAATGGAAATTAATACCTTCAACACACAGAGCAGCTACGACCGAGTAGCACGCAAATACGCCGACAGGTTTAAAGACGAAATGGACGATAAGCCTTTCGACCGCGACTGCCTTGATCGGCTGGCATACGAAGTCAATAGGTTGGGTCCGATCTGCGACCTGGGGTGCGGGCCCGGTCAGATTGCGCGTTATTTGCACCGACAAGGTGTGGAAACGCTAGGCGTCGATTTATCGCCCCAAATGATAAACGAAGCACGACAATTAAATCCTGAAATACCATTTCATCTCGGCAATATGCTGGACTTGCCTGATGAAGATAGTTCCTGGGGTGGAATAGCTGCCTTCTATTCCATCATCCATATTCCACGCGACCAGGTAGTGGCCGCTTTCCGTGAAATGATACGGGTGCTTAAACCTAAAGGCAAGCTACTCGTCGCCTTCCACATTGGGGATGAAGTCAAGCATGTCCATGAATTTTGGGACATCCCTGTCAATCTGGATTTCGCTTACTACAAACCCGCCGAAATGGAAAGCTGGCTCAAAGAAGCCGGATTTGAATTCGAAGAGACATTGGTACGTGAACCGAATCCCGAGGTCGAGGTTGCCACCCGCAGGGCATACTTATTTGCCAGGAAACCAGGCGATCACTGAGGTCCCGGATGATAGTGGGCCTCCCGGGATTACCATTTATGAATATGAAAGATAGCTTATCTGGAGAAGAACGAGTTGGGTTGAGGCTATAAATTAATGGAAAAAATCAATATCGAAAGACAGATAATATTTAATATATAATTCATCTGTATTGTAAAGTCAGTTGAACACCTTTTTTATTAAACAATCTTTTAACAATTCTTAATCCATTGACAATCGATATGTACTATACTTTTTGTAACGCTTCACCGATCGAAGCATTAGGGAGAGTCCCATGATAACCAAGAAGTATTCACAGGATGGAAAGAAGTGCCGGGTAACATTCAAATTACCGGTTGAAACAAACAGTGAAACCGCGCGGCTTTTCGGCGAATTCAACAAATGGGTTGGACAAAATATGACCAAGCAAAAAAAGGGCGGTTTCTCATTAAGCATAACCTTGTTGGCAGGCAATAAATATCGATTTCGCTATCTTTTAGACGATAATCGATGGGCAAATGATACCCAGGCCGATGGTTATATCCCTAATCCATACGACTCAGAGGACTCGATATTGGATATTTAAATTCATGTAATAATTAAACGAAGCACTCCTTTAAAAATAGAAACTTTCCCGCGACTATCTGCGCGAGGGTTCTTTTTATTTCTCAACTGTCAAAACCAGTCAGGCGATGATAATAGAATTGCTCTCTTCCCCCGAACAGGCATTTTTCTACTTATAGCCACTTTCACAAATCATTTGTTTTATATAACACGGTCAGCCACGCATCGGCTGACTATTCTTTTTGAAGAGTCTATCCCAAGACGCCTCTGATTTGGATAATACACAACTATGGGGCCCCCACTTCAGGAAATGGATTCAACCCTGGAGACACCAATCGATCAAAAAGCCTTGCAGAAATTACATTCTATTTGTGGATTATTCATCTGGCTGTAATCTGGCCATGCTAGGATTCTCCCAGCATGTCAGAACTGCAAGATAGAGGAATTTTATATGTCAAGAAATAAGTCAAAACACATATCCAATCTGGGTCTGGGGATACGAAGGTTCTTTTTATCAGGCTTTGTGGTATTTACTTTTATTGCTTATGTCATTCACGAACGACTCACCAATCCAGATGCGAGCTTGACGGCTACGCCATTAACTCCAACACTCACGGTCGCACAGGTAACAACTTCACCAGCCACGATGGCGAATGGTCCAGTCACCACGGTTCCAATTTTTTCAGCGCTGCCCGTCACGGATATCCCCCAAATTCCAGCTCAACCAACAGCGGTGAGTCAGAGCGGTTATAAGGATGGAACTTTCAAGGGGCCTGAAGTTGACGCATACTATGGATTGGTACAAGTTCAGGCAACCATACAAGGCGGAAAACTCGCCAACGTTCAATTTCTTGAATATCCAACAGATCGAAGAACTTCACAGGAAATCAATAATATTGCCGTCCCTTATCTACAACAGGAGGCCATGCAAGTTCAAAGTGCGAAAGTCGACATTATCTCCGGTGCCACATTGACCAGCGAAGCTTTTATGATGTCACTGCAAAACGCACTCGATTCGGCGAAAAACTGATTTTGAAACAAATCCGGATTTTGATGGGAATGCCTGTTGCGCTGGATGTCATTGATGCATCGGCAACGGAGGCATTATTGGACACGGTTTTCAGCTACTTTTCCTGCGTTGACGACACATTCAGTACTTACAAGGAAAACAGCGAAATCTCACGGATCAATAATCACGAATTGGGGTTGGAAGACGCCAGTGAAGATATGAAAACTATTTTTGATCTTGCAGAAAAAACTCGCCTGGTAACAGACGGATTTTTTAATATCCAATACAAAGGATTTTACGACCCATCGGGGTTGGTCAAAGGTTGGGCAATTTACAACGCCTCTGAAATCCTGTGCCAAAAGGGGATGAAGAACTTTTATGTGGATGCCGGTGGAGATGTTCAGGCTGTCGGAAGGAACTCCCAGGATCAAAACTGGCGTGTCGGCATCCGAAACCCTTTTGATCCTGATCAGATTGTCAAAGTACTTTCTATCAGCAATTGCGGTGTCGCCACCTCCGGGACTTACGTTCGCGGTCAACATATCTACAATCCCAAAAAAGAAAATCAACCTCTAACCGAAATAATGAGCCTGACCGTAATTGGCCCCGATATTTTCGAAGCAGATCGATTTGCAACAGCCGCTTTTGCGATGGGAATGGATGGGATCAATTTTATTGAAAAGCTTCAAGGATTTGAGGGCTATATGATAGATAAAGATAAGAGCGCCACCTTCACCACTGGCTTTGAAAGATACGTGATCCATGATTAAGCTGGTTGACGATCTGCTCAATCGCATCACGATGTATCGGCTGGTACTGTATTATTTAATTTTCCTGCTCGTAATCGCTTTGCTGATGAGCATTGTCGGTGCCTTGGCCTATGATCCATTCGCACTGCTTGTCTCGGTAGGATTCTTACTGGCGGTCTGCGTTGTGACGAACCGTATTTTCGCATCGACGTTTAAGGTGCCGGCCAATGTCGAATCTGTTTATATCTCAGCGCTGATCCTGGCCCTCATTCTCACACCGATTAAGTCGCTGGGTGATCTTTGGTTCTTTGGCTGGACTGCCATTTGGGCAATGGCCTCGAAATACATCATCGCGATCAAAGGCAAACATCTTTTCAATCCCGTTATCTTTGCCATCACGCTGACCTATTTTACGATCAACCGATCTGCAAGCTGGTGGATAGGTAACGGCTGGATGCTTCCATTTGTACTACTGGGTGGTTTGCTGGTAATTCGCAAAATCGGCAGGTTTGATCTGGTACTAAGCTTTCTTATCACAGCCCTGACAATCGTTTTATTGACGGCTTTATTCAGCAACAATTTCATCGCGACCGTACAAAATGCACTTTTGTCCTCGGCGATTTTATTCTTTGCATTTATCATCCTCACAGAGCCGCTAACAACTCCTCCCAACCGGTCCACTCGGATTTATTATGGAATATTGGTCGGTTTTCTCTATACCCCCCAATTTCATCTAGGCTCATTCTACTTTACTCCCGAGCTTGCCGTTCTGATCGGAAATATCTATTCATATATTGTCAGCCCAAAAACAAAGCTTGTGCTCAAGCTTAAAGAAAGAACGCGGATCTCGCCCGACACTTACGAGTTCATTTTCACTATCCCGCGCAAGTTCAATTTCAAGGCCGGACAATTTATGGAGTGGACTCTCGCGAATGGATCCGCCGATAGCCGCGGAAACCGGCGGTTCTTTACCATTGCATCTGCACCTACCGAGCATCATCTCAGGCTTGGAATTAAGTTTTATAAAAACTCAAGCACATTCAAGAAGGCCATGCTTTCCATGGGTAATGAGAGTGAAATCGTCGGTTCACAACTGGCCGGTGATTTTATATTACCGTATAGTTCGTGGCAAAAATGCGTATTCATCGCCGGTGGCATCGGTATTACTCCCTACCGCAGCATGTTAAAATACCTACTTGACATTCGCCAGCGCAGGCCGATCACCGTGTTCTACGCCAATAAAACCATAGATGATATTGTGTACAAAGATATCCTGGACAGGGCCGACCATGAACTTGGGATACGGACAATTTATTCAATAACCGATAAACGCAATGCTCCTCCTAATTGGAGTGGAGTGGTCGGACGCCTCACACCAGAAATCATTCGATCCACAGTTCCTGACTTCAGGAATTGTCTCTTTTACATTTCAGGTCCACGTACAATGGTCGATTCATTCAAGGATTCCCTTCATCGACTTAATGTCCATAGTTCTCATATTAAGATTGATTATTTTGCCGGTCTGGCATAATAAGAAAAGGACACGGAGATCGTGTCCTTTTCTTATTATTATTTGGTTGACATATTCAAACAATTTTAGCCTGCTAATGTCCTCCCGGCAAAGGCGCCTGCGTTGAACCGCGACCGCCCCACTTACCGGGCCAACCAGGCAGGAAGAATGCAAGGAGGAGCGCGCCCAGCGAAGCGTAAAAAGTGATCCGATATGCGGCGTCGAAACCTGCCAGGGATTGGTCGCAGGCCAGTTTCAAGTCGGCAATTATTTTAGCTTTAGCCGTTTGGAAGGCAACCGCCGGCAACGAGGCTAAAGACGCCTGGGTGCCTGGTGGAAGATTATCCTGCGCAGCGACGCCCGGTGTTTCACACACACCGAAACGAGCAGTCAGATTCACTTGCGAATTCTGCAACTTCACCTGCTCGGCTTTTATATCTGTCGAAAGGAATCCCACCAGAACGGTCGCCAGCGAGGCAACAGCCACAGCCTGAACCACAAACCGGGTACTGTTCAATAACGAGGAACCGCGCGGCAACTGGTCCAGATGCATACTGCTCAGAGCTGTGACGTAGGATGTTTGAAGTGTCAACCCTACAGCCAACCCTCGCAATGCCAGCAGGTAAACAATGTAACTAATCGGGGTAGTCCCCTTGATCGCCGAGAGCTGCCACGTATTAATACATAATATTATGAAACCCACTACCATGATCAGACGAGGGCCGATCTTGTCATAAAGGCGGCCTGCCAGGGGCGTTGCGAAAGCCGATGTAGCAGCCACCCCAAGCAGGATAACACCGGCTTCCAGGGCGGTCCGTCCACGAAACGATTGCAGGTAAATAGGCATGAGGAATTCCGCACCAAATAAAGCAACAGTGGCAACATAACCGATCAAGCTGGCATTGAGAAATGTTGGGTTTGAAAAGAGACGGAGGTTGATCATCGGCTCTTTTGCCACATACAATTCAATGATGGCATGTACGATCAGGACAGCGAAACCAAAACCAAGAACAAGCAACGTGGATGAACCGGTCCATCCAAAATTTTCCGCAATGGAGGCCGCATACAAAATAGCGCCAAAGCCGACAATCGCCGTCATGAGACCCAGGGGGTCGAAAATCGGACGCTTGCCGATTTTGTAATCCACCAAAAATCGCGAACCTAAAATCACACCCAAAATACCGATCGGCACATTCACAAAAAAGATCGCCCGCCAAATTTGCAGGTCGACCAGCCATCCGCCCAATATTGGACCCAGTGCCGGTGCCACGACCAAAGCCAAACCAAATAAACCCAACGCCGTGCCCTGTTCTTTAGGTGGAAATGCACGATAGAGCTGCGCCGGACCAAGTGGTTGAGCAATGCCGCCCCCAAACCCCTGCAATGCCCTGGCTGCGATCAACCATCCGAGAGAGGGCGCGAGGCCACACAGAAATGAACCGATTGTGAATATGGCCAGCCCCAAAAGGTATACACGCTTAATTTTGAAACGATCTGCCAAAAAACCGGATACGGGTGTGGTCACACCGAGTGCCATGACATAAATACTGATCACCCACTGGGCATCTGCGAGACTGGCGCCGAATTGAAGTCGCAAGGTTGGAAACGCAATATTAACGATCGTCGAGTCCAGTATGATCATGAAAATGCCGAACATCACGGAAATCAGCACTTTCCATTTTTGTTCCAGACCGCGTGGTTGTTCCTGCAGGGATTCTTCAAGATTCATGAATTAAAACCATTCTTTGTTCAAGATTTTTTGCATCTCTTTATGATAACAGGAGGGTTTTTCTTCTTACCGCCTGGCATTGACACAGGGCGCTATGATAAAGATATTTATCCAAGTGGTCAAGTCCTGGTAACTACATTCGTAGCTCAATCATCGAACAATATTTATGGTTTAATTCCTTCATGATCGCCATTCGGCCCATTCGCAAAGACGAAATTCCCGCTGCTAAACGCGTCATCCTGACCGTCGCCTACGGTATTTTTGGCTGGGACGGTTCGCTTGAAGACAGCATCCATTATTTCGAAAACTCGGATGAATTTGTCGACATGGACAACCTGCAATCCCATTACTTCAATAACGGAGGCCTCTTTTTAGCGGCACTGAACGACGGCAGCCTGATCGGTTCAGGTGCAATACGTAAACTGGACACGACGACTGCCGAGCTTAAAAGGATATGGCTATTGGAAGCCTACCATGGTCAAGGGATCGGATATCAACTGGTCACGCTGCTCTTCAACTTCGCCCGTGATCAAGCGTATCAATATGTTCGCCTGCAAACAAGTCCGCAACAGATACGGGCATTGGCATTTTATAAAAAGCTTGGATTTAAAGAAATACCATGCTACAACGACGACAATGAAACGGTTTCAATGGAAATCGCTCTCATGGGAACAAAATGATGCGATATTCCGTCCTTTTACAAGCTGAAAGGCAGAAGAATGAAACCTTTGATAAAATTCATTTCGATGGTTGGCGCAGCTTCGATGTTAATAATTGGCTGCTCACCCCGTGCCCCAGTCAAAATGGCCCATTCGAATCTACAGCGTGATGTGAATCCCAATGTTGCAGTGGATGACGTTTCAACCCTGGTGGATGGAAACGATGCTTTTGCCTTCAACCTTTATCAATCGCTGAAGGCGGGGACAGGAAACGTTGTCTTCTCACCGTATAGTATTTCCCTTGCACTGGCAATGACCTATGCCGGCGCCCGCAATGAGACTGAATCGCAAATGGCGGAGGCGTTGAACTTTACACTCCCGCAGGAGCGCCTGCACCCTGCTTTCAATAAACTCGATCTGGCTCTCCTACAAGAGAGGCAGCCCCAATCGAATGGCGGGCAAGCATTGCAACTCGATATCGCCAATGCCGTTTGGGCAGAACAATCTTTTGCCTTCCTGCAACCATTCCTCAACTTGTTGGCCCGCAATTATGGTTCAGGTTTAAAGCTTGCCGATTTTGTCAACCAACCTGCAGCAGTTCGAAACGAAATCAACCAATGGGTAAGCGATCAGACTCATGAGGAGGTCAAGGACCTGATCCCGCAGGGAGCCATCGACACTTTGACCAGGCTGGTAGTGGTCAACGCCATTTATTTCAAGGCTGATTGGGAAGATCAATTTGATCCTACGGACACAAAAGATGAATCGTTCCATTTAGTGGATGGCTCGACGATCCAGGTAAAAATGATGTCTGAAAATATTAGCGGAGTTCAATTTTCAACAGGCGATGGGTATAAAGCTGTAGAATTAAATTACCTGGAAAAAACAGCCGCCATGGACATTCTCGTCCCGGACGAAGGGAAATTCAACGATTTCGAAAGTCAATTAGATGCCACTAAATATAACGACATCCTTGCCGGCATGCAGCCCAAAATGTTGAGCCTGGGGTTGCCAAAGTTTAGTTATACCCAAAACTCGGATCTCGGCGATCACCTATCTTCCTTGGGGATGTCTGATGCCTTTGATCCGACCCTGGCAGATTTCTCCGGCATGTCGGGCGGCCGCGACCTGTTTATCAGCAAGGTGCAGCATCAGGCTTTTGTTGCGGTGGATGAAAAAGGAACAGAAGCCGCAGCAGCGACTTCTGTCATCATGCAGGCGACCAGCATCCTGCTGCCCGGCGAAACCCTTACGATCGATCGTCCATTCATATTTGTTATTCGGGATGTCGCCAGTAAACAAATCCTGTTCATTGGCCGGGTCCTGAATCCGAACAACTAGGGTTTAATCCGCAACGTCCGGATATGACATAACATCCATGTTTTGTATTTGTCTATACCCGGTATCCCAACTTAACTTTCTCAATCCCCTTTAACCATTTTGGCAGCACATCTATCAATCGCCTCATGATCTCTTTTGTACGACCTACGAACATTTCATAATCGCCGTATACCTCCCCACCTTCATTGCTGACAAGATCAGTCACTCCGCGTAATATTAACAGGCGCTGACCATTCTTATTTGCAACCCAGGCGATCGCACCTGATTCCCAATCTGCCGCGACTGCATCATATTTCTCGACCAGCATGGGTATATCTTCGACAACGATATCCCGGTCGGCTGATACCAGTAACCCACGCGAGACCGGCGTAGGAGTGATCCGCGGTAACCAATTCAAATCCAATTTTGTCGAATAATGGTCAATCGCTTCTTCGGCGTCAGTCATTTGCTCCAAAATATCATAAATGATCGTTTTTTCGACAAGGATAATAATGCCCTGCTCGATCCTCCCTTGAAATCCCCCGCAAGTTCCAAGATTTACCATTAAATCGGGGTGATAATGATCGATGATAAATTGTGTCGTGGCAGCGGCTGATATTTTGCCCCAGCCGCCATGAAAAAATGTGGGGTTCCATTGTTCGATGGCAACATCGAAGCATTCACCGAAAGGTGTTTCTTCGACCTTAATGCCGGGGAAGAGCGATTTCACAACCTGCCATTCAGCATTCGCGGAGATGATCACGAAAATTTTCATTTTCCTCCGGTCCGTAGATAATCACCCAGGATGACAAAGGCGGCATCCGCCGCGAATGTTTTATTTTGCAAACGATCACCTTTAAATTGACGCAAGTAAGCCCACTCCCCATGGCTTGAAACCAATCCAAACCAGGTTGTTCCCACCGGTTTATCGGGTAATCCACCGCCGGGTCCGGCAATGCCGCTGACCGAGATCGCCAGGTCAGCGGCCAGGGCTTCACGCGCTCCGCGCGCCATCTCCAGTACCGTTTCACGACTGACAGCACCAAACTTTTTGAGAGTTTCCCAGGAGACATTCAATAAAGAAACCTTGGCTTCATAGGCATATGCGACAATGCCACCCAAAAAATAATCCGAAGAGTCGGGGATATCCGTAATCCGGCTGGCGATCAACCCGCCTGTGCAGGATTCGGCCGTAACGAGCTTGATACCCCGATCTCTCATCAAGGCGCCGATCTGATACTCCAGGGATTCAGATGAAGAATTCGAAGGCGTCATCATGGACAATTTTACATGAGAAACAGGCCTTTAACCAATAACAAGGAGAAGGTCCGTTGTCAACTTTTCAGTAACCAACCTTATAACAGTTCCACCAACATACAGAATAAAGCACCTCCTGAGGGACAATTTAACAGGAGGTGCTTTCTGGATCCAATTATTTCAGATTAATTCTCGATAATTTACGGATTCAAACTTTGATTGATCGTGCTAAAAACATTCCCAATGGCCGGACCCAAAGCCGCGCCAAGGGCCACAAATATGCAGCAACAAAACAAGCCAACCACCAAACCCGGGATGAACAGCGATCCGATCGCCGGCCACAAGCCAAATTGATTGACTCCCTTGACCGCCATGATCTCGAGGACAAGAATATAAAGACCTGCAAGTCCCAAAATTACACTAAAACACCCACCTACGTATGGTATTGCGGATAGCAGGATAAAAACAGCCGAAACCAGCGAATACGGTACGCTGATCGCGGCAAAGGTGTAAGCCATTTGGTCAAATGTACCTGTTCCACCGAACATCTTGGCAATCCATTGGATGATGGCTACACCAATGGCAAAAAACAATGTTCCGATTGCGGCTAATATGGGAACTACACAAATTAGGGCAACCAATATACCGCCAATACCGGTACCGACTTGATCTGTACTTAAACCGGACTGGGACAATCTATCCCGTATAGTTGCGCCCCGTATTATTAAAGTAATAATAGATGTAACTATGGAACTAATAAACATCCATAAATATGCCGTGGTAGCTTTGGCGTTCGGTGAGGCCGCGATATCCCTATATGTTTGTTCATTTGGCTTGGTCAGTGCATTGATCCAGGTTTGAAAAATAGATGTGGGACCGGCGGGCGTAAGTGGTGCATTTGACAATTGATCAGACATGAGAACCTCCTTTTTAGATTTATAAGTTTATAACATAACCGTCCACGGACTTCAATAGCCAAAAACACCTATCCTCCTTCCGAGATACGAGTACAATTATTAGCGATGGAAATTTCCGAAAAAATTCAAGGTATTTTAGCCACCCTACCTGCCAAACCCGGCTGCTACCTGATGAAAAATGCCGATGGGACCATTATTTACGTCGGCAAGGCCATCAGTTTGAAGAATCGCGTCAGGTCGTATTTTCACGCCGACACCAGCCACGACGCGAAGACCCGGCGTCTTGTACGTGAAATCGTTAACATAGAATGGATATTAGTGGGCTCGGAACTCGAGGCCTTGATCCTCGAGATGAACCTCATTAAAAAGCACCGGCCCAAGTACAACGTCCGGCTTAAGGACGACAAACGCTATCCTTATATTAAAATCCATTGGGGCGATCCGTTTCCCAAGGTCACTGTGACACGCCAGATGGTCGAGGACGGTTCCCGCTACTTTGGTCCGTACACCTCGGCCTGGGCCGTATACCAGACCCTGGATGTTTTACGCCGTATATTTCCCTATCTGACTTGCGATCGGATAATCACCGGTCAGGACAAGCGGGCCTGTCTTTATTACGACATCAAGCTCTGCACTGCGCCCTGCATCGGCGTCATCAACCAGGTCGGCTACCGCCAAATGATATCCGATCTGATGACTTTTCTCGGCGGTCACAGCGAA
>Ga0182027_10000987_pt1 | contig 48042 bp, 49 predicted proteins | sample 712E1DmetaG_FD_121300 | JGI IMG/M metagenome (GOLD analysis project Ga0182027, IMG submission 121300) | Permafrost microbial communities from Stordalen Mire, Sweden - 712E1D metaG (Illumina Assembly) | ecosystem: Environmental > Terrestrial > Soil > Wetlands > Permafrost | place: Sweden...
CCGAGTTCCTTGAGGTCGGCCGGATCGCCCGACTCTCCGACGAGATACGGGTGACACTGTCCAACATCCGGTGGCTGAAATACCCAGCGGAACAGTTCGGCGCGCACCGCGAGATAGGTGCCAGGAAAGAGCACCGCCGCATTCAGCCATGTTTGTCTCAGCGTTGCCGCAGGCGTAGCGTTCTGCGCGGCTACCATGCGCGGCGAGAGTTCCAGCGTGTCGTTTTTCAGCGGCGACCAGAGGCGAACGCCCTCGTCTCCAATCGCATGCGCCAATTCCGGAAGGTCGCTTTCCACGAGACCGAGCACCGCCGGGTTGCGCTTTGCCATACCGGTGAGGTCGTAAGTCCGCAGGATCTTGAACTGATATTCCTGCGAGGGCGTGCCGTCCCAGCGCATATCCAAGGCAGCGTTCGCTGCAAACGCCAAAACGGCTATTCCGGCCAACAGCCCGGCGCCGTACGCCGCTGCGAGGCGCCGGCTGTTCTCGATCTGCAACGCGATGAACGCCAACCCGACCGCGGCACAGGGCACGACCACCGCTCCGTTCTGCCGCGTCAGCGCCGCGAGCGTGAGGAATGCGGCACATCCACCGAGCAACGCGAAGCGCAGGCGGCGCGTCGGCCAGCGCTGCGCGGCATGTGCCAGGCAAGCGAACCCGGCGAGGCTGGCGTCGGCGAACAGCACATCCTTCAAGACGGCAGCCTGAAGCAGGAGGAGCTGCGGCAGGAAGATCACGACGGCTGCCGCCCCAACGCCAAGCCACGATACGCGCCGCGGAAGCCATAAGAGCGAGATGAGCGCCGCGAACGCCAGCGCCGTATCGAAGAGCACGAAATAGGCCGCGCCCGGCCGCAGCGCATCGGCGATGCCCAGCATCCACGACATCACCGGCGGGTGCCAGTTGGCATAGCTCCCGCTGCGTCCTTCCAGCAACTGGACATAGGAATCGTAGGACAGCACGCCGGGAAAATTCACGATGGCGGTTGCGAGCCCGCCCAGCGCCAGAATCGCCGTGGCGGCGGCGCGCGGCTGAACCCGGGAAAAACTTTGGGGCAAGAAACTGCGCATCGGCACCAACTCTAGCCCAACCGCCCGCTCAGCAAAGAGCGACGTTGCGCCCCGGTCCTTCGCCGAGCACCGTAGCCTCGATAGTATTACGTTCGAATAGTCATAGTAATGACTTGCTCTATATTTTTTTCACAGTCGATATTCGTGGTCCTTTTTCGTGTTCTCCTTCCATTCGTTTTGAGGTATAGTTCAGAGTCCACGGGGGGTGGAAACACATGAACAGGATTGTCGCCGCGGGATTATGCGCGGTTCTCATTACGGGTCCCGCGCTCGCCGACGATGCGGCCAGCGTCGATTTGCAAACAAAGGAGCTGGCCTTGGAAAAGGCGAGAGTCGATCTGCAGAAGGACGCGCTCTCCGCAACACCGGGAACGGCGCAGGTTTCCCCCGGCGGCGGTGCGGCGGAGGAGTACATCCTGGCCGACCAAAAGATCGATTCGATCGCAGGCCAGGTTGCCAACGATGTGAACACTGCCTGCGGTACCTCCAACTATTACCTCATTTACACCAACACCGACATGCCGACCCAGACGGATCGCAGGACCTATGACGCGCAGAAGGCGCGGCTTGATAGCGGCCTGATTGGCGCCGAGGCCGCATACGCAAAAGCCCAACCGCCTAACAAATCTGCTGTGACTGGAGACAGGTCTGTTGCAGCGCTCTTACCCGAAGTCGGCCTTGCCCTGACCGTGATGAGCCTTCTCAAGACGGATTATACGCTGGGCGGCGACAAGCTCGACCCGGATCAGCAGGAATTGACTTACGCGGTCGCCGGAAAACTCCAGGGCGGAAAGCTCATCTACTACTCGGCGAATTTCTCGGATTCTGACAAGATCAAACCAGTCCTCGATGCCTTAGCGGAAGAGGTCGGAAAACTGCAGGTCAGCATCCAGACGGCTGCTGGCGAAGCAGGCAACGCCACCGCGCGCGCCAAGGCTCTCGAAAGCAGCAACAAGGACGTTTCGGTACTCTATACCGAGGCCGCAGGTCAGTTGAACGCTTATGTCACCGACGCAAAGACCTACCTCTCGTTCCTGCTGACACCGGACGCCAAAGGCAGCACGCCAATGCTCCGCGTGGCGCAAGAAAGGACTTTGTCGAGCGATAACGCCTGCCTGTTCACCGTGCGCATCCACCACGAAGCGGGCAGCCATTACACCAAGTCGAACCTTTTCACCTTTTTCGGCGGCATGCCGTTCTACGCTTCCGCTTCTGTCACGGCTTCACTAAGCGTTTGGGACAAGGACGGCGCGGCAAAGAAAACGGTGCTCTATTACGAGAAGGGCAAGTTCCAGAGTTTCAACGAAATCTATACCAGCAATCCCACCCACTGACCGCGCGCGCCGTTGCTATTTGGCGGCCAGATCGCGGCCCATGGCGAGATATTTGTCGCGGCGCTGGCGGCGCACTTCGTCCGGCGACAGCGAGGACAGCTCGTTCAGCGCGCGGGAAATCTGTTCGCCGACATTGGCGATGGCTTCCTCGACGCCGCGATGCGCCCCGCCCACCGGCTCGGGAATGATGGCGTCGATCACGCCCAGCCCCAGCAAATCCTGCGCGGTCAGCCGCATGGCGGCGGCGGCGTCCTGGTTCTTCTCGGGCCGGCGCCACAGGATCGAGGCGCAGCCTTCGGGCGAGATCACCGAATAGACCGAGTTCTCCAGCATATAGACGCGATTGGCGGTGGCGATGGCGAGCGCTCCGCCCGAGCCGCCCTCGCCGATGATGGTGGCGATGAAGGGCACGCGCAGATCGAGGCAGGCCTGGGTCGAGCGCGCGATGGCCTCGGCCTGGCCGCGCTCCTCGGCGGCGACGCCGGCATAGGCGCCCGAGGTATCCACCAGCGAGATCACCGGCAGGCCGAAACGCTCGGCCAGCGCGAACAGGCGCTGCGCCTTGCGATAGCCTTCCGGCATCGCCATGCCGAAATTGTGCTTGAGGCGGGTCTTGGTGTCGCTGCCCTTCTCCTGGCCGATCACTGCCACCGCGCGGCCGCGAAACCGGGCGAGCGCCGCGATCACGGCGGCGTCCTCGGCAAAGGCGCGGTCGCCGGCGAGCCGTGTGAATTCGTCGAACAGGTGCGTGGCGTAGTCGGAGAAATGCGGGCGGCCCGGATGGCGTGCCACCTGCACGCGCTGCCAGGGCGACAGCCGGGAGTAGATGTCCTTGACCAGCGCATCGGCGCGGTACTGCAGGCGCGAGACGTCCGCGTCGATCTGCATGTTCGGGTCCTGCGCCGCGAGCTGACGCAGCTCGACGATCTTGCCTTCCAACTCGGCGATGGGACGTTCGAAATCGAGATAGGCGTGCATGGCGTCTCATAGCGGCCAAAAGGGCCGGGAAAGTGGCAATGTCGCTCTGGCAAGTCAATCTGAGGTAAAGGGCGCGCCCGCGGCGAGGCGGGATTGCGGCTGATATAGCTATTATTCCCGATATTCAAAGCCTTATCGGACACTCCGCAATATAATTGTCCCCTGCGCAATCGAGGGGGGTACCCCTCCTCCGCTTCACCTTCGCCGCCGGATCATCCCGGAAGCGCGATTATACGCCAGCCTGAGCGGACAGGGATAAGGTCACGGAAATCGACTCTGACCTCGTTTGTTTCGACACCGGAGAGATATGAAAACCGGCGGCGTCGCTTTCAAGACCGTGCGGCGATATGGACCAGCGGCGGCGAGAATTGCACCGTGAAGTGCATGAGTAGATTCCGCCCCTGTTCCCTCGTCCGGCTGCCCGCTAGCGTGATCGTGCAATGTCCAGCGCGGACGACTGGGCTTCGGTGATCGGGTAAGGGGGAAACGGTCGAGAGTCCCGGTGTTCCGCGCCAAGCGGGAGTGAGCCATGACCGAAAATACGTTGCCGCCCGATGCGAGTAATCAATCCATCTCGACAAAGTCCGCTCAAAGCCTTGCGCCGGCCGGGCGGAACCAAGAGGACGCGCTGGAAAATGACCCGCAGGAAACCCTGGTGGATTTTGTAGGTCCGCCCGTCGCTCCGTACCGCCGGCCGCTGTTCGGCCACTAGAGCGCTGGCGCCGATTGGCGCCTCCTCGAAGGAATGCGCCGAATTGAAACCGCCCCGCCTCGATGTTACCGTCAGGCGATGCTCCCGATCTATCCGAGCCATCTGATCCGCCATGTCCTGTGGCGCGGCGAACGGTTGTTGATACGCCCGGTCCGCGCCGATGACGCACCGCGTTTCATGGAAGGGGCGGCACGCTGCAGTCTCGAGGATTTGCGGTTCCGCTTCCTGAGCGGCATTCAGCGTGTTTCGCAAAAGCTGGTCGCCCAGCTCACCCAGATCGATTACGAGCATCACATGGCCTTTGTGGCCGAGGGCCTGAGGGGCGACATCCTCGCGATCACACGGCTGGTGAGAGACAGCTGCAAAGCAGGTGCGGAATACGCCATCATCGTGCGGACCGATCTGCAGAAGCAGGGATTGGGAACCATGATGCAGACCTTGCTCATCGAATATGCCGCCGTTTCGGGCATCAAGGAGCTATGGGGCATCATGGACACCGAAAACCATCGGGCCCGTGGTCTGGCAGCCAAGCTGGGATTCCGGCAAGTCTTTCAAGTCGGCCTGCCATTCGTCCGCGTCGTCAAACACCTAGCCTAGCGGCCGCTCAAGAAAACCCGACCACGGGATGCGGAACGTACGGCGCTTCCAGCTTGGCGATCTCGTCGGGCGTGAGGTTCAGCGACAGCGCCGCAACCGCATCGTCCAGATGCTGCGGCTTGGAGGCGCCCACGATCGGCGCCGTGATGACGCTTTTCTGCACCACCCAGGCCAGGGCCACCTGGGCGCGGGGCACGCCGCGCGCCTTGGCGACCTCGGCCACCGCCGCCACGATCTTGCGGTCGGCGTCCTGCATGGCGGAATAAAGCACCGAACCGAAATTGTCGTTCTTCTGCCGCTCGCTGGTCTCGTCCCAGTCGCGCGTCAGCCGCCCGCGCGCCAGCGGACTCCACGGAATGACGCCGATGCCTTGATCGGCGCACAGCGGCAGCATCTCGCGTTCCTCTTCGCGATGCAGCAGGTTGACGTGGTCCTGCATGGAGACGAAACGGGTCCAGCCGTTCAGGCGCGAAATGTAAAGCGCCTTGGCGAACTGCCAAGCATACATCGACGAGGCGCCGATATAGCGCGCCTTGCCCGCCTTCACGACATCGTGCAGCGCCTCCAGCGTTTCCTCGATGGGCGTGGCATGGTCCCAGCGGTGGATTTGATAGAGGTCGACATAATCGGTGCCCAGCCGGCGCAGGCTGTTGTCGATCTCGGCGAAGATCGCCTTGCGTGACAGGCCCGCCCCGTTCGGCCCCGGCCGCATCCGCCCGTGAACCTTGGTGGCGAGCACAATGTCCTCGCGCTTGGCGAAATCCTTGATCGCGCGCCCGACGATCTCTTCGGAGGAACCGTCCGAATAGACGTTTGCGGTGTCGAGGAAGTTGATCCCCAGCTCCAGCGCCTTCTTGATCAGGGGGCGGCTTTTCTCTTCGTCCAGAGTCCAAGTATGGAAGCCCCGGTCGGGCGCGCCATAGGTCATGCAGCCCAGGCAGATGCGCGAGACTTCCAGCCCCGTCTTGCCGAGATTCACGGATTGCATCGCGTGCGTCCCTTTTCAATCCGGATCGATGAGCCGGGATTATGGCGTTTTTACAACACGCTTCGCCAGCGGGTGGGCGGAAGCCATGGTCGCGGCCAGGCGGTCCTTGGCGACGTGGGTGTAGATTTGCGTCGTGGCGATGTCGGCGTGGCCGAGCATGGTCTGCACGCTTCGCAGATCGGCGCCGCCTTCCACCAAATGCGTCGCGAAAGCGTGGCGAAGCACATGGGGCGACAGCTTGCCGGGATCGAGTCCGGCTTCGAGCGCCAGGCCTTTCAACATTTGATGCAGCCGGCGGCGCGTCAGATGGCATTCCGCCGAGCGCGAGGGAAACAGGAATTTCTCCGCATGGCCGCGCCGTGCCCCGCGCGGCAGGAAGATTTCGCGCACCACCAGGTAATCGGCGATTGCCGCGCGCGCCCGCGGGTTCAGCGGCGCCAGGCGTTCCTTGCCGCCCTTGCCTTTCACCAGTACGACATTCTCGCGGCCCCGCACGGCGGCGAGCGGCAGCGTCGCCAGTTCCGAAACGCGCAGGCCCGAGCCGTACAGGATCTCGACAATACAATTGAGGCGGACGCCCTCCTCGCTTTTGGCCGCGCGCTTCGCGGCCGCTTCGCTCAACAGCTCCATGTCTTCGCGCGAAAGAATTTTCGGCAGCGTGCGGCCGCGCCTGGGAGACTCGACGGCATTGGTGGGGTCGTCGGGACGCACGCCCTCCGCATAGAGAAAGCCGAAGAATTGGCGCAGCGCCGAAAGCCTACGCGCCTGCGAGGAACCGGCAATGCCGCCGAGCCCCGCCAGATAGCGCTTCACCTCGTCGCGCGCCGCATGTTTCGCGTCGGTTTCGCGCCGCGCGAGAAATCCGTGGAAGTCCAGCAGATCGTGGCGATAGGCGGCGAGCGTGTTGGCGCTGGCGCCGCGCTCCGCGCTCATCATGTCGAGAAACGCTTCGATCAGCCGGGCGCCGCCGAGGCGGCTCATTGCTTGGGCGCCGGCGGCGGAGGCGGTGGCGGCGGCGGCGGCGGAACGTACAGCGCCAGCGCCTCGATGCCGAGATCGCGCGCCGCATCCGGCAGTCCCATCGCGCCCACCAGACGGACCAGCTCGACGGTCACGTTGGGGTCCATGTCGCGCAAGCCGGTGCTGCGGATCGTGTCCAGGATCATCAGCAGCGCTTCGCCTCTGCGGTCGGCGCGCGAGGATGCGTCCTCGATACGCCGCATGACGCCGGACGCGGGCCGCTTGCCACCCCACGTCATCGCTTCGATCCACGGCGCCTGGGCCTTGGCGTCGGGCGGCAGCGGGCGGCCGAGAACGTCGGCGATGCCTAGGAGCAACGCCTTGGCGGACTTGGCGGGGTCGGCGTCGGGCGGATTCTTGGTCAAGGCGGCAGCAATCGCGCTGTACGCCGATTGCGCTTTGATGGCGCGCAGCGGATCGGGCGCGGCGAGATCGACGGCGGTCGCAAGTACGTAATTGTCTGACAGCCAGCGCGCCGCGGCATCGGGCGATCCTGCGACCAGAAGCGCGCGGGCGAACAGGTCGGCCATGGAGCGGTTGGCCGGCGTCGGCCTAATCGACGCGACCAGATCGGCCTGCAAGCCTGCTGTCAGTGACAACATCCCGGCCTTATCGCCCAGCGTCAGCGCCTCGAAGACCAGCTCCGCCTTGGCCTCGGGGCGCGGCTCGATGGTGGCCGCGCGGCGCAGCAGGAGCTGCCCGGCCAGGAACGGCGCCGCTTGCGCATCGGCGGCGGCGTTCGCCATGCGCGAGAGCGGAATGTCTTGGGCGTCGGCGAGCTTCCTCAGCTCGTCGGGCGAAACCGCGCCGGTGCGCACGATGCGCTCGGCGGCGGCGAAGCGAACCGCGGGCGGATTGCGCGCGTCGCGCATCGCCAGAAGATTGGCCCCAGTGCCCATCGCCGACGCCACCTCGCCCGGAACCGGCAGGCCCGCTTGCTGCAGCAGGAACAGGTGCATCGCGGTGGGATGGGCGATCGGACCGGGCGGATCGGCTTTGTGGTTCAGCACATCGTCGACCAGGGTGTCGTAGGCCTTGTCGGAATTGCCCTGGGCGTCGAGCACGGCGCGGGTCAGATCGGCGGTCGGCTGGTCCCCGCCGGCGGCCGCGCAATAGGCCCGCAATTGCAGCCAGAACGTCTCGCCCGCAGCGAGCCGCGCGGATGTCAGCCCGCCGCAGACGTCGGCGGCGCGGTTGGCGGTGAGCAGCGCATCCGCCTGGACGCGCGCAAAATCGGGATCACTGGGCACCGACGCCTGGGGCGCGAGGGCGCCCGCCTCGTCGATCAGCCCGGCGTCGAGCAGCTTCTCGATGCGCACGGTGATAAGGGCCCGCTTCGACGGCCCCGGCGGCGCGCCGGCCCTGGTCAGTACGATGCGCTTGGCGATGGCGCGCAACACCGGATCGGGCGAAACCAGCGGCACGCGCGACAGCAGAGTCTCGATGGTCTGGCGCTCCGAGCCGCCCCACAGATCGTCGCCCAGGCCGCCGTTGGAGGAATCGAGCAGGCCGGCGGGCGGACCTTCGGTTGTGCCGAGCACACCCACCTCGACGCCGGTATCCTGCGGCAGGGGCGCGACGCTGACCGTTCCCGTGCCGGGGAGAGCCTGCGGCGGCGCCGTTGCCCCAGGGCGCGCGGGCGTATCCTCGTCGTCGGCTATGGGGGGATAATCATCCGGCGTCAGCACCGGAGGGGTGTCGTGCGATTGCGCCCAGGCGGGCGCGGCCAGCAAAGCCAGGAAAATTGGAATGGTTCTAAGTCGGGAACCTGTCATTCGACAGAACCTGCCTGATTTCATGCATCCGGGGATGCACTGTACTCCCGAATACAGCCAGGCTGGCAGCCCCCAAAATCCCCAACGCCACCACGCCGACAACGATCCACCTGCCCCAACTCACGCTCTCTGACCTTGCCGAATACATACCTACACCTCGTTAGCAGCCCTTTTTGCCGGAACCGGCCCCCCGGGCGCAAGTCCCCCTGGCGACGCTACACCCAGCCGTGCTAGCGAAAAGTTATGGCGGAGTTGAGGCGAACGATAGCACTGGTCGGCATGATGGGAGCCGGCAAGAGTTCGATCGGGCGCAGGCTTGCGGCGCGGCTGAGTGTCCCGTTTCGCGACGCCGACGACGAAATCGAGCTGGCCGCAGGCTGCACCGTAGCCGAGATTTTCGCGCGCTACGGCGAAAGCGCGTTCCGCGATTGCGAGCGCAAGGTGATCGACCGGCTCTTGGGCGAACCGCCGCATGTGCTGGCGACCGGCGGCGGGGCCTTCATCGACCCGCAGACGCGCGCGCGAATGAAGGATTGCGCCGTGTCGGTCTGGATCAAGGCCCCGCTGGACGTCCTGCTGGCGCGCGTGCAGCGCAAGGACGACCGCCCGCTGCTCAAGGGCGGCGATCCGCGCGCGATTCTGGAAGGCCTCCTCGAACAACGCGAGCCGGTCTATGCCGAGGCCGATCTCACCGTCGAGAGCGAAGCCGGTCCACACGACGGCACGGTCGAGCGCATCATGGCGGCGCTGATAGAACGAGGCGTCTGCGAGGACGAATGAGCGAACGCATCACCGTCAATCTGGAGAGCCGCAGCTACGACATCCTGGTCGGGGCCGGTCTCATCGCCGACGCGGGCAAGCTGCTAAAGCCGCTGGCGCGCGGGCCGCTGCCGGTCGTTACCGACGCCAATGTGGCGGCGCTGCACCTGACCCCGCTTGTGGAATCGCTGAGAGCCAGCGGGCTGGAGGCGCATGAGATCGTGCTCGATCCCGGCGAGGGCACCAAGAGCTTTCATGTGTTCGAGAGGCTTTGCAGCGCGTTACTGGCGACGGGCGTCGACCGCGGCGGGCTGATCGTGGCCTTCGGCGGCGGGGTGATCGGCGATCTGACCGGCTTCGCCGCGGGCGTGCTCAAGCGCGGCATCGGCTTCGCGCAGCTTCCCACCACGCTGCTGGCGCAGGTGGATTCCTCGGTCGGCGGCAAGACCGCGATCAACACGGCAGAGGGCAAGAACCTCGTCGGCGTGTTCCACCAGCCGAAGATCGTGATTGCGGATACCGGCGCGCTCGCAACGCTGCCCCGCCGCGAGCTGCTGGCGGGCTACGCGGAAGTCGTGAAATACGCCGCGCTGGGCGACGCGGATTTCTTCGCCTGGCTGGAGGCGAACGGCTCCAAGGCGCTGGCGGGCGACGCGCCGGCGATGGTCCATGCGGTGGCCCATTCGTGCCGCATGAAGGCCGCGATCGTGGCCCGCGACGAACGCGAGGCGGGCGAACGCGCCCTGCTCAATCTCGGCCACACCTTTGGTCACGCGCTCGAAGCGGCGACCGGCTACTCCGACCGGCTAAAGCACGGCGAAGGTGTGGCGCTGGGCATGGCGCTGGCATTCAGTCTGTCGGTGAAACTTGGATTGTGCCCCGCCGCGGACGCGGAGCGTCTCACGCGGCACCTGAAAGCCGTCGGCCTTCCGGTTGAAATCGCAGACATTCCCGGGCCGCGCCCGGGCGTCGGCGCGATTCTGGAGCACATGGCCCACGACAAGAAGACGAAGGACGGCAAGCTCGTCTTCATCCTGCTGCGCGGCATCGGCCAAGCCTTCGTCACGTCCGACGTCCCGCAAGCGGCGGTTCGGGATATGCTTTCGGCGGAATAGCCGGTGCGGGAGGTGGAGCTATCCAGACAACTTTGGCCTTCCACGGCACTTCGATAGGCTTGGCGTTTTGCATAGCCGGTTCATACCGCCATTGGGCGACGCATGATAATGCTGCCTGGTCGAGATCGTCGTTGCCGCTTGATTGCAGTACACGCGGGCTGGCCACGGTTCCGTCAACGGTGATGCGGAATTCGAGCATCGTGGTGCCGCCGATCCCGGCTTTGGCTTCCGCCTCGGGATAATTTTCCGTGCACGTGTGCGGCCGTCCTAAGATTCCGCCGAACGCTGGTTCCGATCCCGATGCCGGGATGACCCACCCAATCGTGACCCCCTGACCCTTGGATGCTTTCATAAACGTCCACGCTGGTGGAATCCGCCAGTTCGCGACACACCGGATGGTCGCCGCATCCAAATCGCTGTTTCCACTCGATACGGCGATCGAAACGTTGTTAATCGTCAGATCGTCAGCGACGTCGAAAGACACGGTGGTCCTGCCTTGGACACCTGCTTTCCTCGCCGTTTCGGGATAGGCGCAGTATGAACCGTAAGATAGTCTGTTTGCGGCTTGCGGCGGCGGCGGCGGCGATTGCGCCCAAGCCGCATATGGAAGCAGCAGCAAAAGAGCAAACAGGTATTTCATGGCATTCCCCCGGACAACCCACCGTCGATTGTAGCTTTTTCCACGTAAGGCTTCATCAGTGACTGAGTGGCAATTTGAACCACATCTTGCGTTATACTCTCGCCCCTCTTCGAGGATTCCGTCATGGATATGCTGCTTGTCTATTCCGTTCTCGCGATCGTGACGCTGATGGCCGCGTCGGCGTTCTTCGCCGGATCGGAGACCGCGCTCACCGCCGTCTCGCGCGGCAAGATGCACCAGCTCGAAAAGGACGGCTCGCGCCCCGCGGCCAACGTCAACAAGCTGGTCGCCAACCGCCAGCGGATGATCGGCGCGATGCTGCTCGGCAACACTTTCGTCAACATCCTGGCCTCCTCGCTGGCGACGTCGGTTTTGGAGGACCGCATCGGCCATCGTGCGGTGGCGGCCGTCGCCATCGTCATGACGCTGCTGATCGTCGTCTTCGCCGAAGTTCTACCCAAGACGCTGGCGATCGCCCGCACCGACCGTTTCGCGCTGGCCGTGGCGAGCGCCGTGCGCGGTGTGGTCGCCGTGCTGGCGCCGGTCGTCGGCGCGGTGCAGTACTTCGTCTGGAAGCTGCTCGCGCTGTTTGGCGTCAAGCCGGAGGACGCGGACACTGCCGAGGAGGTGCATGACGAAATCCGCGGCACGATCTCGCTGCGCCACCAGGAAGGCACGGTGGAGCGCGAGAGCCGGGACATGATTTCGGGCGTGCTCGACCTGCGCGACCTCAGCGTCGGCGACGTGATGACCCATCGCAAGAGCATGATGTCGGTGTCGGCCGATCAGAGCACGGAGGAAATTGTCCGCGCGGTGATGGCGACGCACCATGCCCGCGTGCCGGTCTGGCGCGAGCAGCATCAGAACATCATCGGCGTGCTGCATACCAAGGACCTGGTACGTGCGGTGCTCGGCAACCGCGAGGCGTTCAAGGGCCTCGACATCGCCGCGCTGATCGCTCCGCCCTGGTTCGTGCCCGAAACCATGGCGCTGGAGGAACTGCTGGACGCCTTCCGCGAGAGGCGCTCGCACTTCGCGCTGGTGGTCGACGAATACGGCGTGATCCTGGGCCTGGTGACGCGCGAGGACATCCTGGACGAGGTGTTCGGCAGAATTCCCGACGAACATGCGGTCAAGACGCCGGCGGGCGTCCGTCCGCAGCCCGACGGCTCGTTCACCATCGACGGAGTGACGCCGATCCGCGACATCAATCGCGAACTCGAATGGAACTTGCCCGATCAGGAAGCCACGACGCTCGCCGGCCTCGTCATCCACGAGGCGCGCGCGATACCGGAGGTCGGCCAGCGCTTCGCGTTCTACGGCTTCAAGTTCGAGATCCTGCGCCGCCAGCGCAACCAGATCACCGCCCTGCGCGTCACCCCGCCGGAGAAGATAGCTAGGGAGGGTGAGAAAGCGGCGACAACTTAGAACGCCCCCTTCGGCTCGCCGCAAACGCGGCTCGCCACCTCCCCCGCTCCGCGGGGGCGGAAAAGAGAAGCGCGATACTTTCTGCCCCCGCATAGCGGGGGAAGTGCCGAGCGCAGCGAGGCGTAGGGGGGCTATTCTTCTCCCGGCGCCAGGGTGACGAGCGCGAGCGCGTGGATTTGCGCCTTCATCTCGTCGGCCAGCGCGGCATAGACGCGCCGCTGGCGTTCCACCCGCGTCAGCCCCGCAAAAGCGGATGAGACAATGCGGACGCTGAAATGGCTTTCGCCGCCGTGGCGATGGCCCATATGGCCTTGATGGCGGGCGCTGTCGTCGACGACATCCAATTCCACCGGCGCGAACGCGGCGGTAAGTTTGCGCGTGATCGTGTCAACCATGTTCATGCGAAATCCGTCGCGCGCGTCCCGCCTTCTGTCAAGCAGATCGTTTTCTTGTTTTTTCGCGGATCGATCCCATAATCCGCCTATGGCAAAAGCGCGCATCAGCCCGCTGGGGCTCGACATCAGGATCAAGCCGGACTCCAGTCCGGCTCCGGCGCCGAAGCTGCGCCCCTGCGCCGTCGAAGGCTGCCGCGAGGAAGGCGCCTATCGGGTGCCCAAGAGCCGCGAGAACCTCTCCGCCTATCTGTTGCTCTGCCTCGCCCATGCCCGCGAGCACAACGAGAAGTGGGACTATTTCGCCGGCATGAGCGAGGCCGAGATCGAGCACTTCCGCACCGAGGCGGTCGTCGGCCACCGCCCGACCTGGCCGCTGGGCAAGCGCGCCGCCGGGTTCTCGTTCGGGCGCACCGGCACGAGGGTCGAGGACGGCTATGCGGTTTTTGCAGAGGACGATGCGGGAGCCCAGCCGCGCCGTCCGGTGCGGATCCTGTCGCAGCTGCAACGGCAGGCCTTCGACGTTCTGAACCTTGAAAGCTCGGCCACCTTGAACGAAATCAAGGCGCGGTATAAGGAACTCGTGAAGCGGTTCCATCCCGACGCGAACGGCGGCGATCGGGGCGCCGAAGAGCGACTGAAGCAGGTGATCAAGGCCTATGGCGTGTTGCGCGCCTCGGGCCTGACCTAGAGGGCTCTTGGCGCCCTCCACCTCCGGACGCGGCGGATTATCTTACCGGACAAACGACGATGAGCACTGAGACGCAAGGTCTCGATCCGTTACTGACGCCCGACACGCAAGTGGATGTGAAGAAGGCGTTCGGGCTCGACGCCAAGATGAAGGTTCCGGCTTTCGCCAAAGCGAACGAATATGTGCCGGACCTCGACCTCGCCTACCGCTTCGACCGCGACACGACGCTCGCGATCCTCGCCGGCTTTGCCTTCAACCGCCGCGTCATGATCCAGGGCTATCACGGCACCGGCAAATCGACCCACATCGAACAGGTCGCCGCGCGCCTCAACTGGCCCTGCGTGCGCATCAATCTCGACAGCCACATCAGCCGCATCGATCTGATCGGCAAGGACGCCATCGTGCTGCGCGACGGCCAGCAGGTGACTGAGTTCCGCGAAGGGCTGCTGCCCTGGGCCATACAGCATCCGGTGGCGCTGGTATTCGACGAATACGACGCCGGCCGGCCCGACGTGATGTTCGTCATCCAGCGCGTGCTGGAGGTGCAAGGCAAGCTGACGCTGCTCGATCAGAACCGTGTTATCAGACCTCATCCGGCGTTCCGCCTGTTTTCCACGACGAACACCATCGGGCTCGGCGACACCACGGGCCTGTATCACGGCACCCAGCAGATCAACCAGGGCCAGATGGACCGCTGGAGCATCGTCGCCACGCTGAATTATCTCACCCACGACAGCGAAGTGGAAATCGTGCTGGCGAAGGTGCCGTCCTATGTGGCGACGGAAGAGAAGAAGAAACAGATCGCCGCGATGGTGCGCGTCGCAGACATGACGCGCAACGCGTTCGTCAACGGCGATCTTTCCACCGTGATGAGTCCGCGCACCGTCATCACCTGGGCGGAGAACGCCGAAATTTTCGGCGACCTCGGCTTCGCCTTCCGCCTCACCTTCCTCAACAAATGCGACGAGCTGGAGCGTGCGTCGGTGGCGGAGTTCTATCAGCGCTGCTTCGGCGAAGAGCTGCCCGAGAGCGCGGCCAAGGTGCTGGTGGCGTGAGATTTTCTTGAAGAATTTGTGGCGCCGCCATCCGGTTGGCGGGTCTGCGAACCGATTGCAGCGCGATCTTGCTTGCCCAATGTGCTCCTGACGGGCACTCTGGCAGGCATCTTCCCAGGTTGATAACGAGGGCGAACGTCATGAACAGAAACAGAATCGGATTGGTTATTGCGGTTCTCGCCGTCATTGTGCTGGCGGTGACAAATCCTAGCTTAAGTAAATTCAACACGTGGACCAAGTCTGACGCCAGCTTTGTGCAGCGTTTGACCTGCGACGCAAAAAGCACCGGAAACTACCTGCTGTTTTCGCGCTACGAATATCGATGCGTCGGCTTCACGAACAAATACATCGGCGCGCTCGGCATGTTCTATCAGACGAACAAGGATGAATCTGATAAGCGAACGTCTAAACATTAAATCTGTCCCGGCGCGTACCGCCGTCGCGGGGCTTGGCTGCAACGGCCAAGCCCGCGGCAGGCGGGTTAATTCGGCCGCGTGCTGAAGCTCGAAATCAGCTGCAGCGCCGTTCTGGCGCCTGCCCAAAGTGAGCCAATTTCGCGCCACAATTTGACCGTAAGCGACATGGTAAATTCGCGACGCATCTATCCAGGGGATGGAATATGGCGTCGAAATCAAGCGTTGTAGCCGGTGTCGTGGCGGTCGCGGGTTTGATTCTGGTCTTCACCAATCCGTCGCTGGGCGACTTCAAGGAGCGCATGGGCTCGCAATCGGACCTGGTGGCGCGCTTTACCTGCCAGCCCACCGAGACGGGAAATTATGTCGTGTTCTCGCGCTACGAATATCGCTGTCTGGAGTCGACCGGGAAGTATGTCGGCGTGCTGGGGAATTATTATCAGCTCGACAAGAACGAGCCGGCTCAGAGCTGATCGCGTACAAGCCTTTGCACCGGCGCCGGGCATGATAATGTCCGGCGCATGAGACCCGACAACCCCGCCGAACCGTTCAAGCGCGCCGTCGGCACGGCCGTGCGCGCGCTGGCGGGCGAGCCGGAGCTGGAAGTCAGCTACAGCGCCGAGCCGCCGCAACTGCACGGCCAGAAGGCGCGCCTGCCGCTGCCTTCGCGCAATCTGCCGCCGCACGAAGTCGCGGTGGTGCGCGGCGCCGGCGACGGCTATGCGCTGAAGCTCGCCTATCACCAGGACAAGATCCACGCCCAGTTCCGCCCGCACGCGCCGCAGGCGGCGTCGTTGTTCGAAGCGGCCGAACAAGCGCGGGTGGAGGCGATCGGCGCTCTGGCGATGAAAGGCGTAGCGGAGAATCTCGCGGCCAACCTCGAAGCGCGCTGCATTGCGCGCGGGCTTGCCGCGGCGCGCGACAAAGCCGATGCGCCGCTGGCCGATGTGCTGGGCCTGATCGTGCGAGAGAAATTGACCGGCGTCCCTCCGCCGGAAGCGGTGCGGACCGCGGTCGATCTGTGGCGCGATTTCGTCGAGAGCCGCGCCGGAAAGGACCTCGACAAGCTGGCGTCCGCCTTGCGCGATCAGAAAGCCTTCGCCCGGCTGACGCGCACGGTGCTCAAGGACCTGGATTTCGCCGACGAGGGCGACAAGGACCAGAGCGAGGAAAGCAGCGAAGAAAACAACGACGCTTCCCAGCAAGAAGGCGGCGAGGATCAGGACGCCGGCGGCGAGTCTGCTTCCGCCGACGCCGATCTTGAGCAAGCCGAAGGCGAAGCGGGCGACGAAACCGCTGTCGACATGCGCGCCGAGGACAGCGACCAGCCGTCCGATGACCTCGATCCCGAGGAAGGCGCCAAGCCGTGGCGGCCGGACGTGCCCTTCTCCAATTCGGATTCGTGGGGCTACAAGGTCTTCACCACCGAATATGACGAGGTGATCGAGGCCGCGGCGCTGTGCGACGCCGAGGAGCTGATGCGGCTGCGCAATTTCCTCGATCAGCAGTTGGTGGCGATGCAGGGCGTGGTAACGCGGCTCGCCAACAAGCTGCAGCGCCTGCTTCAGGCGCAGCAGAACCGCAACTGGGAATTCGATTTGGAGGAAGGCCTGCTCGATGCCGCGCGGCTGTCGCGCGTCGCGGTCGATCCGGTTCATCCGCTCTCCTTCAAGCGCGAGAAGGAGATGGATTTTCGCGACACCGTCGTCACCCTGCTGCTCGACAATTCCGGATCGATGCGCGGCCGCCCGATCATGGTGGCGGCGATGTGCGCCGACATCCTGGCGCACACGCTGGAGCGCTGCGCGGTGAAGGTGGAAATCCTCGGCTTCACTACCCGCGCCTGGAAAGGCGGGCAGAGCCGCGAGAAATGGATTGCCGAGGGCAAGCCCGCGCATCCCGGCCGGCTGAACGATCTGCGTCACGTCGTCTACAAACGCGCCGACGAGCCCTGGCGGCGCACGCGGCGCAATCTCGGCCTGATGATGCGCGAGGGACTGCTCAAGGAGAACATCGACGGCGAGGCCCTGATGTGGGCGTACAGCCGCCTGGTCGCGCGCCCCGAGCAGCGCAAGATCATGATGGTGATCTCCGACGGCGCGCCGGTGGACGATTCAACCCTCTCGGTGAACTCCGGAAACTATCTGGAGCGGCATTTCAACAAGGTGATCCAGGACATCGAGAACAAGTCGAGCGTCGAGCTGGTGGCCATCGGCATCGGCCACGACGTCACGCGCCATTACAGCCGGGCGGTCACCATCGTCGACGCCGAACAGCTCGGCGGCGCGATGACCGACCAGCTCATCGGCTTGTTCGCGGAAGAGCGCGCCCGGACGCGCGCCGGCGGGCGTGGCGGACGCAAGCGCCTAGCGATGCGCTGAATTCTCAGTATCCCCCGAAGCCGGAGAGCGGCGGGACGATGGCGCGCAGCAGCCAATAGGGGATCAGGAGCGCGATGCCCTCGCCCGCAAGCAGGCCGGCGAATTCGACGCCGCGCAGGATCCAAGGTGCCGCGGTGCCCGCGTAGGCCGCGGGGAAGAAGACGAGTGCGAAGAAGATCGCTGCGGCGAGGAAGCCGATCAGCGGCGCCGACCACCAATGCGCGCCGCGCGCGCCGTCGAAGGCCACGATGGATACGAAGCTGGCGACGAAGAATGCCCCGCCGAAACCGACCGCCTCGCGCACCGTCGGCACGGTGTCGAGCGGCACCAGGGCCGTGATCTGCCGGCTGGCGAATAGGACGACGCCGGTAATCAGCGCGGCTGCCACGACAACCTGGGCGAAGGCGTAGGCCGGCCCGTAACGCCGGTTGGTGAGATGGACGCAGAAGAATCCGACGGGCACCAGCAGGTGCCCAACCGTCAGCCAGGCGGATGTGCCATCCAGGAACAGCGGCAGCGGCGTATCGCGGTAAAGATAGAGGCCGGCGAAGCAGGCGAGCAGCGCCAGAACCGGCAGGGTCAAGCGCAAGAGGGCCTGAAACGCCGCGCCCGTCCTCTGCCAGAAGGAATCGTGCTGGGCCACATAGACCGGCCACGCCGCATCGCTCGCGCTACGCAAGCGATAGGGACCCTCTTCCACGGTTCCCGTCGAAGCCATCCATGCGGCCTTGCGGCCGCGCGATCTCATATCTTGTTGGAACGCCCGCACCATACCCACCCCACTGGCGCCAGCTTCCCCGCCAGCGTCCTGACATGTTTTGGCACATTACGGGAAGATAGATGCAGATGCCATGCCGAAAAGCGGCCAAAGCACGGTAAAAGCGGTGTCTAGGCTGCCGTTCAGGCCGCCGCGGACGCCTTTTTCGCGACCAGACGCTTCAGGCGAAGCGCGCGGGGGGACAGCACCGCATCCTTGGCCTTCAGCAGGTAGGCATCCAGCCCCCCCGTCCGGTCGACGGTGCGCAGCGCGCTCATGCTGATCTTCAGCTTGTAGGTGTGACCGAGCGCCTCGCTGGCCAGCGAAATCACCTGCAAATTCGGGCGAAAGACCCGCTTGGTCTTGTTGTTGGCATGGCTGACATTGTGGCCGACCAGCAGGCCTTTTCCGGTCAATTCGCAGCGGCGGGACATGGCGGTTCGTTCCTTGGCGAGGGGCGCTCTCTACAGCGCAGGCGGCGCCCTGGTCAAGCCGCAGAGGCCTTCCGCGCCCCCGGCCCCGGCCAAGCCCAGTCTCGGATTAACTTTTCGGCAAGCATATGGTTCCGCCTTGCCATCCCGGCCGTCATAATTGAACCATAGGCTGTCCCCAGGAACCTGCGACAAGCGGCCCCAAAGAGGAAGACCCAACGATGATCTCCCGTTCTCTTGCTTTCGGCCTGGCTGTTTGCGCCCTGCCCTTCGCCCAAGCGGCTCAGGCCGCCGGAGGCGCCGGCGCCGAACAGAGCCAGCAGCCCAGCTCCGGCCTGCAGATGGCGATGACGATCTATGCCGGCGGCATCACCATCGGCAAGGTCGACATGGACGCCAAGATCGTCGGCGACGAATACCATGTGGTCTCGAACCTGGAGACCAGCGGCGTGGTCAACGCCTTCTGGCAGTCGCAGATCCAGGCCAGCTCGAACGGCAAGATCGGCAGCCACGAGCTGCAGCCGACGCTCTACGATTCCTTCTACACCGGGCACACCGAAAACCATCAGGAAGTCTCGTTGAGCTACGAGAACGGCACACCGATTCGCCTCTACGCCAACCCGCCCTACAGCACGACCGGGTTCGAGGTGAAGCCGGAGGACAAGAAATCGACCTTCGATCCCTTGAGCGCGGTCGTCTTCATCGCTTCGGGCGTTGGCGCCAAGGCGGACAATCCGTGCAGCGTGCTGGCGCCGGTCTACGACGGCCGCCGCCGCTACAATATCGAGCTCAGCAAGGTCAAGGACACCAGCATCGACATGGACAACGGCGTCTATAAGGGCCCCGCGCTGCTCTGCGAGATCAAGTACAAGCAGCTTGCGGGCTTCAGTCCACGGGTGCTGAGGGACTCCAATTTCCCCACGATCACCGCCTGGGTTGCGACCTTTCCGAGCAGCGTCCCCGGACGCAGCTATGCGGTGCCGCTGCGCGTCTGGGCCAAGTCGCAATACGGTATCATCGCCGCGGTCGTGACCTCGTTCAAGATCGATGGCGCGCCGGTGAAAACCACCGGCGGCTGAAACAAATTCTCTTCACGGATCGAGCGCCGCCAGCAGCGGCACCAGCGTGGCGCTGACCGGCGTTGCGATGCCATGGCGCGCGCCCTTGCGCACGATTACGCCGTTGCGCGCATCCCATTCGGTTTGGCGGCCCGCCATGCGGTCGGCGTACATCGAATTGCCCTCGTCCGGCCCGGCCTTGAGGAAGAAGGCGATCAGCGGCTCGATCAGCCCATCGTCGAGCTTGGCCCCTTCGGCGCGGCCGACCGCTACGCATTCGCGCAGGATCGTGCGCGCCACATCGGCGATGCCCGGCTTGTGAAAGACGGCCATCGGCTGGCCGGTGAGCGCCAGGATCGCCCCGCCGGGCGTATTCAGGCAGAGCTTCTTCCAGGCGACGGTGAGGAGATCTTCCACCGCCGAGGCGGTGATGAACGAATTGGCGAACAGGGCGCAGAATTCCCTTCCCGCCGCGTCGTCCTCTACGCTCAAGAGCGCGATTCTGCGCCAGACGACCTCGCCGGGCGCGATGCGGCTCACCGGAAGCTCTACGACGACGGGCACGATCGCCGTATGCGGCGGAACGAAGGGCTCGACGCGCTCGCGATGCTCGACGCCGTTCTGCAGGACCGCGAGTTTCGTTCCCGGCCCCACGGCGCCTTTAAGCCACTCGGCGGCCGAAGGCACCTGATACACCTTGACGCAGAGCAGAACCCATTCGGCGGGCGCGATGTCGCTCGCGGAGGTGACAACGCGCGCGGGAAATGTCTTCGCCGGTTCGTCTGCCTTGCGGGCCGACAGGCGCGCGAAGGATTGCCGTGCGCAGAATGTCACGTCGTGTCCCGCCTCGCTGAGCGCAGCGCCCACCGCGCAGCCGATGGCTCCGGCACCGACGATTGCAATGCGCATCATGGACTCTTCTTGCTTTTTTCGCGCACGAGATTCAATACTTGTTGGGCGGCCTGCGGAATGTTGGTGCCGGGGCCGAACACCGCCGCCACGCCCGCTTGCTTGAGGAAGTCGTAATCGTGGGGCGGGATCACGCCGCCCACGACGACCAGCGCATCGCACTTCTCCTTCTTCAGCGCGGCGATCAGTTCCGGAACCAGGGTCTTGTGCCCGGCCGCCAGGCTGGAAACGCCCACAACATCAACGCCCGCGGCCACGGCTTGGCGGGCGACCTCTTCTGGTGTCAGGAACAGCGCTCCGATGTCCACCTGGAAGCCGATGTCGGCAAAAGCCGAGGCGATGACCTTCGAGCCGCGGTCGTGGCCGTCCTGGCCCATCTTTGCTACGAGAAGGTGCGGCGGTTTGCCGGCCGTTTTGCCAAAGACTTCGACCTCGCCCTTGAGCGCGGCGAATTCGTTGTCCCCGTCGAAGGCGCCGCCATAGACGCCGGAGATCACCCGCGTCTTGGCGCGGTGGCGCGGATGAACCGTCTCGATCGCGGCGGAAATTTCGCCGACCGTGGCGCGCGCGCGCGCGGCCTCCACCGCCAGCGTCAAAAGGTTTGCCGTGCCCGCAGCACCTTTGCGCAATGCCTCCAGCGCGGCGGTGACCTTCGCCGGATCGCGCGCGGCTTTCACCTGGCGCAGACGCTCGAGCTGCGCGGCAAGCACCGCCCGGTTGTCGATGTCGCGATATTCCACCGCCTCGGCCTTGTCCGGCTCGAAGCGGTTGACGCCGACGATCACGTCTTCGCCCTTGTCGATGCGGGCCTGGCGGCGCGTGGCGGAGTCCTCGATGGCGAGCTTGGCGTCATCGACGCAAATCGTCATGCCGCCCTTCTTTTCGACGCGGTCGATGATCGTCTTGGCGTGAACCGCCAGCGCGTGGGTCAGCGCCTCGACGTAATAGGAGCCGCCCAACGGATCGACCGTCCGCGTCACCTGGGTTTCGTGCTGCAGGATGAGTTGCGTATTGCGCGCGATGCGGGCGGAGAACTCCGTGGGCAGCGCGATGGCCTCGTCGAAGGAATTTGTGTGCAGTGATTGGGTTCCGCCCAGCACCGCGGCAAGCGCCTCGTAGGCCGTACGCACGATGTTGTCGGTGGGGTCCTGCTCGGTCAGCGAGACGCCCGAGGTCTGGCAATGGGTGCGCAGCATCAGGCTTTCGGGTTTCTTGGCGCCGAAGCCCGTCATGATCTGGGCCCACATCAGCCGTGCGGCGCGCAGCTTGGCGATCTCCATGAAGAAATTCATGCCGATCCCGAAGAAGAATGAGAGACGCGGCGCGAAGGCGTCGACCACGAGGCCCTTGCCCAGCGCGGCTCGCACATATTCGATGCCGTCGGCCAGCGTGTAGGCGAGTTCCTGCACCGCGGTGGCGCCCGCCTCGTGCATGTGATAGCCGCTGATCGAGATCGAATTGAATTTCGGCATATTCTTCGCCGCATATTCGATGACGTCGGCGACGATGCGCATGGATGGCGCAGGCGGATAGATGTAGGTATTCCGCACCATGAATTCCTTCAAGATGTCGTTCTGGATGGTGCCGGCGAGTTTCGCCCGTGAAACGCCCTGCTCCTCAGCCGCCACGATGTAGTTCGCCATGATCGGGATCACCGCGCCGTTCATGGTCATCGACACGCTGGTCTTGTCGAGCGGCAGGCCGGCGAAGAGGATCTTCATGTCCTCGACGGAATCGATGGCGACCCCCGCCTTGCCGACGTCGCCCGCCACGCGCGGATGGTCGCTGTCATAGCCGCGATGCGTGGGCAGATCGAAGGCGACCGAAATGCCGGTCTGCCCGCCCGCGAGATTCTTGCGGTAGAAGGCGTTGGATTCCTCAGCCGTGGAGAACCCCGCATACTGCCGGATGGTCCATGGCCGCGCGGCATACATCGTTGCGCGCACCCCGCGCAGGAACGGGGCGAAGCCGGGCAGCGAATCCACGGCCTCGATGCCCTCCAGGTCCGCTGCCGTATAGAGCGGCTTGACGGCGAAGCCTTCGGGCGCGGCCCAGGTCAGCTCGCCCAGGGAGCGGTTTTTCAGCTCCTTGGCGGCCAGCGCGGCCCAGGCTTTGGGAGTCTTTTCGGTCATCGCTTCGCGCCTTTCCGGTGTCTGGGCCGGTTCTCCCTCATGCCGGGGCGCCGAGGGCATGCGGTGCGACCGCGCGCGAGGGAGTATCGCACCCGCGAAAACCCGTCAAATTTCCGCCTTCATTCTGTCCGGATTCTGTCACATTGCTCCGCATACGGAGTGTTACGTGGATAAGTCGCCCAGACTCCACGCCTCGATTCGTCCACTAGATATTGCGATAGTCTGTTCTTGACAAACACGCTATAGTGTGAGAACAAATCCCGATATTGCTTCGGTTAGCGATTCGGACATCTTATGTTCTTCATCCATTCTTTGGGTTGGATGGCCTTGTATGTCGGGAAGTTGGTCACAATTGTAGATTCACCTTAAACTTATTACAAATCGCATTTGCGGTCATTCGACCGCTTCTTCCAACTCGGGGAGTTTTGCCATGAATAACTATCTGACGCGCGGATTAGTCGTGGGCGGCCTGGCCATGACACTGACAGCCGGAATCTTCATCGGGCAAGCAACGGCCAGGCAGCCGCATATGATGGCGGCTCTGGATTCGCTGCAAACTGCCAAGTCCGAACTGCAGGCGGCGGAATCGAACAAGGGCGGTCACCGCGCGAAAGCGCTCGATTATGTCAATGATGCGATAGACGAAGTTCACGCCGGAATAGACTACGCGGAATAAGACCGCATTTGGTTTTGCGACGGCGGGCTGACCGGCCCGCCGCCGCTACCTAAGCCGCGGTATCCGGCACGCTCTTGCAAGTTCAAAGAGTCCGCGCGGCGCCATCAGCGGGCCCAGCGCCATGAGCGGCGTGATGATGACTCCCCAATAGGAATTGTCGGGTCTGCCGAAGAACAGAAACAGCAGATTGTAGGCAAGGCAGATCGCGGCCAGCCGGGCGCCCAGCGGCCCCGGCCATGCCGCCAGGCCAAACAGCATCAGGGGCACCGCCGTCGCGATCACCCAGGGCGGATCGAGCACCAGCAGCGCATTGAATTTCGCATTGGCGAGCACGAACGGCCAGCCGCCGAAGGCCAGCCATCCGGGCGAACGATGATCGCCGGGCCTTAGTTGCTCCGCCACAAAATGCGCATGAACGCCAAGAACGGAGAGAAACGCCGCAATCGCCACGGCCCACGCCAGCGCTTCGCGCCGTTTGCCCTCAACCAGCGCCACAGCGCCCATCACCAGCAGATAGAGCAGCGAAAGATCGCGCAGCACGACGGCGAGAAAGCCGATCAGTACGCTCGCGAGCCAGCGCCGGTCGTCGCGAACGGCCAACGACAAGGCGATCAGCGCGCCGGCCCAGATGTCATGGAAGGCGTAAAGGCCGCCAAGCATGGCCGCGACCAAGCCGCAGGCAAGCAGAACCATCCCCGCTCCCACCACCACCGTTTGGCCGAACAGCAAATGCAGCCGCAGCCCCCAGGCCGCCAGGACCAGGATCGCCAGGATGCGCAGCGACAACGCGCGAGCAGCGTCGTTAGGCAGCGCCGCCATCACCACGGTCAGCAGAGGATTGCGGACGGTGAACGCCGGCTTCAGCGGGTAATGCCTTGCCCGCTGCTCGGAAGCCACCGCGGCGTAATAGGGCTGGCCTTTGGCGACATCGTCGATAACCCGCATATAGAGTTCCAAGTCGCCGTGCCCCGGCGGGCCCCGGTGCGCGCGGTCATGGGCCACGCCGCCAGCGATGCCTCCGGCGATCAGGAGCAGCAGCCCGGCCAGAACGGCCAGCGCCGCACGCCGCGGCAAGGCGCGGAAACGGGTTGGCGGCAGCCATTCGGGAATCGTCATGGCGCTATCCTGCCCGGCCAAGGCTAAGCATCGCAATTGCCTTGAAACCCGCCTCCAAAAAAACCATGTTCCCTTGCGATGAGCACTATGCGTGCGCCAGCCGGCGGCCGGATCACTGCCGTCCTCGGCCCCACCAACACCGGCAAGACGCATTTCGCCATCGAGCGGATGCTGGCCCACAAATCCGGCATGATCGGCCTGCCGCTGAGGCTCCTGGCGCGCGAGGTCTATGACAAGGTCGCGCGGCTCAAAGGCGCAAACCTTGCCGCGCTGATCACCGGCGAGGAGAAGATCGTCCCGCCCGGCGCGAAATATTTTGTCTGCACCGTGGAAGCCATGCCGCTCGACCTGGGGACAGCGTTCCTGGCGATCGACGAGATTCAGCTTTGCGCCGATTTCGAGCGCGGCCACGTCTTCACCGACCGGCTGCTCAACGCGCGCGGCGAAGAGGAGACCGTGTTCCTCGGCGCCGACACGATGCGCGGCGCGATCGGGCGCTTCGTGCCGCGGACCTATTTTACCTCGCGGGCGCGCTTCTCGGATCTCGCCTATACCGGCTCGAAGAAATTGACGCGGCTGCCGCGCCGTTCGGTCGTAGTGGGTTTCTCCGCAGAGGACGTTTACGGCATCGCCGACCTGATCCGCAGCCAGCGCGGCGGCGCGGCGGTGGTGCTGGGCGCGCTCAGCCCGCGCACGCGAAACGCTCAGGTCGCGCTCTACCAGTCGGGCGACGTGGACTTCCTGGTCGCCACCGACGCCATCGGCATGGGCCTCAACATGGACGTGGATCATGTCGCGTTCTCGGCGCTGGAGAAATTCGACGGGCTGGGAACGCGCCCGCTGAAGCCCGAGGAGATCGGCCAGATCGCGGGCCGCGCTGGCCGCCATATGAACGACGGCACCTTTGGCATCACCGGCGACGCAGAAGACCTCGACCAGGAAACCGTGGCGCGGGTGGAATCCCATCGCTACGAGCCGGTGCGCGTGCTGCAATGGCGCAACTCGGCGCTGTCGTTCCGCACGCTGGAGGCGTTGATCGCCGGCCTCGACGAGCCGGCGCCCTTGCGCGGGCTGGTCAAGGCGCGCCCCGCCAGCGATCTCATCGCGCTGCGCAGCCTCGCCGAACAGGAAGACGTGCGCGAGCGAACCCGCGCGCCGGCGCAGGTGCGCCTGTTATGGGACGCCTGTCAGCTGCCGGATTTCCACAAGCTCAGCGCCGAGGAACATACGCGCCTGGTGCGCACGATCTTCCTCCATCTGACGAGCGGCGACGGCTCGCTGCCCGAGGATTGGCTGGCCAAGCAGATCGCGCGTCTCGATGTCACCGAGGGCGACGTGGCCACGCTGTCCGGCCGCCTGGCACAGGTGCGTACCTGGACCTATGCCGCGAACCGGCCCGGCTGGGTGAAGGACAGCGCCCACTGGCAGGAGATGACGCGCGCGGTGGAGGATCGGCTCTCGGACGCACTGCACGAGCGGCTGACGCAACGTTTCGTCGACCGGCGGACCTCGGTCCTGATGCGCCAGCTGGCGCTCGACGACATCAACGTGGTGCTGGACGATTCCGGCGGCGTGGCGATCGGCGGCGAGATCGTCGGCAAGCTGGATGGCTTTCGCTTCTCGCAGGCCGACAGCGCTGCGGGCATCCACGAACGCGCACTGCGCGCCGCGGCGATGAAAGGCCTGGAAGGCGAATTCTTCGCCCGCGCCCGGCGGCTTGCCTTCGCGCCGGACGCCGATATCACGCTCAGCGAACACGGCAGGCTGTGGTGGGACGGCGCCATCGTAGCGCGGCTCGCGGCGGGCCCCTCGCCGCTCGAGCCGAATGTCATGCTGCTGGCCGACGAAATCGTGAAAGGCGGGCCGCGCGAGAGCATTCAGCGCCGGCTGGAGGAATGGCTGGCGGCGCGCATCGCCGCGAAGCTCGCCCCGCTCCTCGCCTTGCGGGCGGGCGTGGAAACGAAAGCCGGAACCGCCGAGGCCATGCCCGCCGCCGCGCGCGGCATCGCCCATCAGCTTTGCGAGAATTTCGGCTCGCTCCCGACCGCCGAGGCGGGCGTGCCGGCAAACCGGCGGGCGCTGATCCGCGCGCTGCGGCCCTACGGGGTGTGGTTCGGACGGCGCTCGATCTATTTGACGAAGCTGCTCAGGCCCGATGCGGCGTCGCTCCTGGCGCTGTTATGGGGCGTGTGGAACAAGCTTGAGCAGCTGCCGGCGCTGCCCCGCGCCGGACTGACTTCGTTCGTCAACGATACGGACGCCCCCCTCGGCTTTCTGGCGGCGGCGGGATTCCGCGTGGTCGCCGGGCGCGCCATCCGCCTCGACATGCTGGAGCGGCTGGAGGAGGTGCTGGAGAAAGCTGTCATCGACGGTGCCACCGCCGAGGGACTGCTGCCGAAACTCGTGTCGCTACTCGGTTGCGGCAACGAAGAATTGCGTGCGCTCCTGGCGGAGCTTGGCTGGCAGACGGCCGAGGTCGCCGGCGGGGCTTCGGTCTGGCGGCGCAGCGCCAAGCGCGAAGCGCCCGCCAAGCCGCCGCGGCCGGCGCGGAAGGACTCGCCCTTCGCCGGATTGGCGGATCTGATCGCGGGCCGATGAGCGACCGTCTCGACAAATGGCTGTGGTGCGCCCGCTTCTACCGCTCGCGCGCGTTGGCGCAGGAGGCGTGCGAATCCGGCCTCATCCGGCTGAACGGCCAGCGCGTGGAAAAGCCCGGCCGCGAGATCAAGCCGGGCGACGTCTTAACCGTACCTCTCGCAAGGGAAATTGCCGTGGTGCGCGTCCTGGGCTGCGCCAAGCGCAGAGGCCCGGCGCGCGAGGCCCACTTGCTCTACGAAACTGTCGCGGACGCCCCTTCGCCGCTTGATCCCGCGCTGCGCGGGCCTTAATGGACAGCCCCTGACCGTCTTCGGAGTACGCAATGACCTACGTCGTCACCGACGCCTGCATCAAATGCAAATACATGGACTGCGTGGAGGTCTGCCCGGTCGACTGCTTCTACGAAGGCGAGAACATGCTCGTCATCCACCCCGACGAGTGCATCGATTGCGGCGTTTGCGAGCCGGAGTGTCCGCCCGAAGCCATCAAGGCCGACACCGAGACCGGCCTGGAGCGCTGGCTGTCGCTCAACGCCGAGTACGCCAAGGCTTGGCCCAACATCACCCAGAAGGGCACCGCGCCGCCAGACGCCGACAAGTTCGACGGCGAGGAAGGCAAGTTCGAGAAGTATTTCAGCGAAAAACCAGGTTCCGGCGTGTAGAATTAATGCTATTGCACCTGCGAGAAAGCCGCCGAACTCTGCCTTTTCAACCGAATTCCGCTTGATTATCCTTCCCTAGAGTTGAAATAAATTCCGCCAATTCAAAGGTTTGGGGTTTTATCTGCTTCCCTTTTCTACAGTAGTGTGATAGATTGTATTCGTTCTGAGATAGCTCGAAAGGCGCTGCCCCACCCGGATTTAAGAAGGATCCGGAGGCGCCGCAGTTTATTGCAGTGCAATATGATGCGTAGCCTCCTCGCGGATGGCGCGGTTTCGAGCGCGCGAAACGGAAACGGAAATATATGACCACGGCTAAGACGACGATTGCACCGGTGGCTGCCAAGAAGGTCCCGGCGAACTCCAACAAGAAACATGATTTCAAGACCAACGATCACGTCGTGTACCCCACTCACGGCGTCGGCAAGATTATGCGGATCGAAGAGCAGGAAGTGGCGGGCACGAAACTCGAATTGTTCGTCATCACCTTCGACAAGGACAAGATGACGCTGCGCGTTCCGACCTTGAAGGCCAAGGCGGTCGGCATGCGCAAGCTGTCGTCGCCCGATACGGTGGCCACCGCGCTCAACACGCTCAAGGGCCGCGCCCGCATCAAACGCACTATGTGGTCGCGCCGGGCGCAGGAATACGAAGCGAAGATCAATTCGGGCGACTTGGTGTCGATCGCCGAGGTGGTGCGCGACCTGCACCGCGCCTCGGGCCAGCCCGAACAGTCCTATTCCGAACGCCAGCTCTACGAAGCGGCGCTCGCCCGCATGGCGCGCGAAGTCGCGGCGGTCGAGAAGACCGACGAACCGACCGCGGTCAAGCGCGTCGAGACCATGCTGCTGAAGAAAGCTGCGTAACTCTCTGCAATTTTGAATTGCGAAAAGGCCCGGATGATCTCCGGGCCTTTGCGTTATTGCAGCAGTTCGATCTGCTTGGGGTTGCCGAGCTCGATTTCCGGGCCGTTCAGCCATTGCACGATGCCGCGCACCCGCACGAGCTTGCCCTGATAGCCCAAGGGATCGACGCCCATCCGGCGAAAGGTCTTCAGGTCGTCGGTCGAGATCGTGACGGTGAAATCGGTTTTCCAATCCGGCCCGAAATACAGATAGGCGCGGCCGTCCTTGACCTCTGCATTCAGCACCTTGCCGAAGACGAGCTGGAACGTGCCGACATCGTTTTGCAGCGTATCGGGCGTGCGGATCGCATAGGCCGGCAAGGCCCAGATTCCGGCATGCGCGGCGCGCGCCTCGCCCTCCGCCGCGTAAAGCTCGCTGTAGCACTCGCCGCGGTCCGGCGAGATGTCGACCCGCGTCAAGCCTTGGCGCAGCAATTCGAGCTGCAGCCAGGTTCCGTCCTTGGTGAAAACCTGGGAACGGACGCGGTCGTAACGGTCCTCCTTGGGATAGACCGAATAGGCCACGAGTTCCTGATTGTCCGCGAGCGCGTTCAGCGCCTGGTAGGACTGGTCGTCCAACTCGTGAGGCGCGCGGCCCGCGTCCGCGTGCGGCATGCGGATGCCTTCGAGATGCAGCGCGCGGCCGTCGCGCAGGACCAGAATGCCGTTATGCTCTACGCGGACGATGGGCGCGCCGGCAATTTCCACATCCCCGGCGCATGGCGGCGCCGCCGCCTCGGCCCTGCCCCAGGCCAAAATCAGAACTGCTGCAAACAGAACACGCGAGTTCATCGTTCCCCTCCCCCAACGCCGGCCCCATTCTGCACAAGTTCGGCGCGGCAGGCTAACCGGGGCTTATGACAAAGGCTCCAGGCTGACGCCTTTGGGCGGAACCGCCCAGTCCGGCACGAAAAAATCGGGCATCAGGGCCTGGGAGGGATCGACGCGGTAGCGGTCGAAGTCGGTCTCCCCGTTCTCGGCCAAGAACGTGTCGTCGATCAGGAAATGGCCGGAAAAGCTCTTGGCCGGCTTATTGAAGACCAGGTAAGCCGCGTCCGCCAGGATCTCCGGCGTGCGGCAGTGTTTCAGCCCTTCCTCGCCCGCCAGGACGTTCGCAATCGCGGCGGTGGCAATCGCGGTGCGCGGCCACAAGGCGTTGAAGGCGATGCCGTCGCCGGCGAATTCCGCCGCCATCCCTAGCACGCACATGCTCATGGCGAACTTCGCCATCGTATAGGCAGTGTGGCCGGCAAACCATTTGGCCGCCATGTCGAGCGGCGGCGACAGCATCAGCACATGGGGATTGGCCGCGCGCATCAGATGCGGGATGCAGCTTTTCGACACCAGCCAAGTGCCGCGCGCGTTGATCTGGTTCATCAGATCGAAGCGGTTGGTCTTGGTGGCCAGCGTTCCGGTCAGCGCGATGGCGCTCGCATTGTTGACGCAGATGTCGATGCCGCCGAAATGCGCCGCGCAGCGCTCCACCGCGTCCTTCACCTGATCCTCGTCGCGCACGTCGCAGACGAGCGCCAGCGCCTTGCCGCCCGCTTTCTCGATCTCGGCCGCCGCGCTGTGGATGGTGCCGGGAAGCTTGGGATGGGGCCTATCCGTCTTGGCGGCGATCGCAATGTTGGCACCGTCGCGCGCCGCGCGCAGCGCGATGGCCAGGCCGATGCCGCGGCTGGCGCCGGTGATGAACAGGGTCTTGCCGGAGAGCGACATAAATTATTTGTGATGCGACGCGGCGGCAGCCTGGAAGGAGATTCAGCTTGCGTCAAGCTTGGCGCACCGGCGGATTTGGGCGATACATGGCGGCCGGGTGCGGGACTTAATGGCCCTTGGGTAAGCTTCGGAGTGAAATTATGCGCACGCTTGTTTTGGCCTTGGCCTTCGCAGCCGCCGCCGGATCGGCAAGCGCAGGCGTCTCGACCGATCCCAGGCAGGCGCCAACTGGCCGTTATACGCTGGAAACCAGGCACAGCCAGCTCCTGTTCGCCATCGCGCATCAGGGCATCACCGACTATTACGGGCGCTTCGACAAATTGTCCGGCACGCTGGCCTTCGACTCCGCCGAGCCCGACAAGAGTGTGGTGTCCGTCAGCATCGACACCAGCAGCATCGACACGCCGAGCCCGACGCTCAACGCCACCCTGACCGACAAGGCCGTTTTCGACGCGCAGGAATTCCCGACCGCGACCTTCAAATCGACCGCCATCGCGCGCACCGGCCCCACCACCGGAAAGATCACCGGGGAGCTGACGATCAAGAACGTGACTAGAGCGGTCACGCTCGATGCGACGTTCAGCGGCGGGCGGCCCGACACGATGAGCGGCGCCTACGCCATCGGCTTCAGCGCCACGGCCACGATCAAGCGCACGGATTTCGGCCTCACCGGCATGGTGTGGGAGCCGTTCGTCGGCGACGACGTCAAGCTCATTATCCAAGCCCTGTTCCAGCAGCAGAAGGACTGATCATGCCCGCCGCCAATGCACCTTTGAGGTACGGCACCGTCGCGATGACGCTTCATTGGCTGATCGCCGCCGCGCTGATCGCCAACATCGTCATCGGCCTCTATATGGCGGACCTGCCGCGCAGCGATCCGAGCAAGTTCCAGCTGATCGCTCTGCACAAGTCGATCGGCCTTACCGTCCTGGCGCTGAGCGCGCTGCGCCTGGCATGGCGGCTGGTCAATCCCGTGCCGCCGCCGCCCGCGGGGCTGGACCCTTGGCTCAAATTCGCCGCGCGCGCCCTGCACGTCCTGTTCTATTTCCTGATCGTGGCGATCCCGCTGGCGGGATGGCTGATGGTGTCGGTCGGCTCGCAGGGCCACGCCACGCCGGTGTTCGGCCTGTTCGGCTGGCCGAGCGTTCCGGTCCTTTCCGATCTGTCACGCAGCGCGGGGCATCCCTACCATGAGGCGTTCGAATCCGCCCATGTCTGGCTCGCCTGGAGCGCGATCGTTCTGATCCCGCTGCATGTGCTGGCGGCGCTCTATCACCAGTTCGTGCGGCGCGACGACGTGCTGCTGCGGATGCTGCCGGGCACGCGCCTGCGAGGCAAAGCATGAGGCGCGTTCTCTTTGCGGCGGCGCTCGTATTCGCGGCGATGCCCGCCTCGGCCGCGCATTGGACGGTCGACGCCGCCAAGAGCAATCTCGGCTTCAGCGTGGTGTGGAGCAAGGAGCCGTTCACCGGCGTATTCCGCAACTGGAAGGCGGAGATCGAATTCGACCCGGCCGACCTCGCCCATTCCCATGTCGCGGTCACCATCGAGACGGGGAGCGAATTTTCGGATTCGCCCGACAGCGATGAAGGGCTGAAGGGCGCGGTCGGGTTCGCCGCCGACAAGTTCCCCACCGCGCGCTTCGAAGCCGACAAGTTCCAGCGCCTTGCCGACGGCTCCTATCTGGCCGACGCCAAGCTGACGATCCGCGGCATCACCCAGTCGCTGCGCCTGGCGTTCAAGCTCGCACTGGACGGCAATCGCGCCCAAATGACCGGCAAGGCCACGCTCGACCGCACCTCCTTCGGGGTCGGCCAGGGCGAGTGGGCCGCGCCCACGCCGGTAGCCCATGAGGTGACGGTCAGCGTCGATTTGACGGCGACAAAAAGCGGGCCCGCGCGCTAGATTGCGCCATGACCGACGCCGATGTTGCCATTGTCCGCACCGCCGATGCGGCGGCGATTTCCGCCGCGGCTTCGATCCTGCGCGCCGGGCGGCTGGTCGCCTTTCCGACCGAGACGGTCTACGGGCTGGGCGCCGACGCGACCAATGGGCGGGCGGTCGCGTCGATCTTCGTCGCCAAGGGCCGGCCGCATTTCAATCCGCTCATCGTCCATGTGAAGGACTCAGGGCAAGCAGCGCAATTCGCGACCTTTTCTCCCCTTGCCGAGAAGCTGGCCCAGGCCTTCTGGCCGGGCGCTCTGACGCTGGTGCTGCCGCGCCGCGAGGATTGCCGCCTGTCATTGCTGGTCAGCGCCGGGCTGGACACGGTGGCCTTGCGCGCCCCGTCCCATCCGGTAGCGCAGCGGCTGATCGCCGAAGCCCAGGTGCCGCTCGCCGCGCCCAGCGCCAATCCGTCCGGGCGGGTGAGCGCGACGCTTGCCGCCCATGTCGAGGAAGGCTTCCAGGGAAAGCTGGAGCTGATCTTGGACGGCGGGCCCACCCCGCTCGGCCTGGAATCGACCGTGATCGGCTTTGAAGGTGACCGCCCAGTGCTGCTGCGCCCCGGCGCGGTGCCGCGCGAGGCTGTCGAAGAGGTTGCGGGGCCCTTGGCGGCTCCGTCCCACGGCCCCGCCGGTTCCCCCGGCCGTCTCGCCAGCCATTACGCGCCGCGCGCGAAGCTGAGGCTGAACGCGTTGGAAGCGTCACCGGATGAAGCCTTGCTCGCCTTCGGGCCGAACGCGCGGGATGCGCGCCGCGTGCTCAATCTCAGCCCAGCGGGCGATCTTAGCGAGGCCGCGGCGAACTTGTTCGCCATGCTGCGTACGCTGGATGCGCAAAGCGACGCTATCGCCGTCATGCCTATCCCGCCCGGCGGACTGGGCGAGGCCATCAACGACCGGCTGGCGCGCGCCGCCGCGCCGCGAGGGCACCCATGAACCAGGATGTCGCTTTCCGCCTGAAACAAGCCGTCGGCCCGAAGGGCTTCACCGAGGACCCGGGCGAGATCGCGCCGCATCTGGAAGAATGGCGCAGCAAGTACAAGGGCCGCGCCACGTTGATGCTGCGCCCCGCGACGACGGCGGAGGTCTCGGCCATTCTCGTGATCTGCAACGAAAGCGGCACGCCGGTCGTGCCGCAGGCCGGGAACACCGGGCTGGTCGGCGCGCAAATCCCGTTCGAGGATGAAGTGCTGCTCAGCCTCACACGGCTCAGCCGCATTCGCGCGCTGAACGTCGAGGACGCGAGCATGATCGCGGAAGCCGGTGTGGTGCTGGAGGCGGCGCAGGACGCCGCCGACGACAAGGGCCTGCTCCTGCCGCTCAGCCTGGCGGCGGAGGGAAGCTGCACCATCGGCGGCACGCTCTCCACCAACGCCGGCGGCGTCAACGTGCTGCGCTACGGCATGGCGCGCGAACAGATTTTGGGACTTGAGGCGGTGCTGGCCGACGGGCGTGTGCTCGACCTGCTGCGCACCTTGCGCAAGGACAATACGGGCTACGATCTGAAGCAGCTCTTCATCGGCGCGGAAGGCACGCTGGGCATCGTTACCGCTGCGGCGTTGAAGCTCTATCCCAAGCCGCAGGTTCGCTGCACCGCGTTCCTGGCCGTGCCGGACGTCAAGACAGCGGTTGCGTTGCTGGCGCGGCTTCAGGCGGCGACGGGCGGACTGGTGAATGCGTTCGAAATCCTGCCGCGGATCGGGCTGGAGCTGGTGCTGGCGCATATTCCCGACACTGTTGATCCATTTGGTGCGCCCTCGCCCTGGTATGTGTTGGCCGAAGTGTCCGGCATCGCCGCGCTCAAGGAAGTGTTCGAAACCGCGCTGGAAGGCGCCTTCGACGACGGCCTGGTGAGCGACGCCGTGATCGCGGCCAGCGAAGCGCAGCGCGCCGCGCTGTGGAAGCTGCGCGAGAGCATGTCGGAAGCGCAAAAGAAGGACGGCCCCTCGCTCAAGCACGATGTTTCGGTGCCGGTTGCCGCGGTGGCGGATTTCATCGCCAAAGCCTCGGCCGCCGTCTTGGCGAAATTACCTGACGGCCGGCCGGTCCCCTTCGGCCATCTCGGCGACGGCAATATCCATTTCAACATCCAGGCGGCGAAGGGCGCGGACATGGCCGCCTTCCTCGCCCACTGGGACGAGATCGCCCGCGTGGTGCACGATGTCGTGCGCGATTTCGGCGGCTCGTTCAGCGCCGAGCACGGCATCGGCGTGATGAAGCGCGCGGACCTGGTGCGCTACAAAAGCCCGGCCGAGGTCGATTTGATGCGCGCCCTGAAGCGCACGCTCGATCCGAAGAACATCTTGAACCCCGGCAAGCTCGTGCCGGATTAGGCTGCTTTCGCCATCGTGGTCGGCTTCTCGTCCGACACGGATGGCGCGTGCTGGCTCTTGGCATTGGAGCGCGCGCTCAGCACCGCGGTGACGACGGTGGCGGCGTAAGGCAGGCATTGCACCGCCAGCATCACGATCCAAAGCAGCGCCGCGGGATCGTCAAGCCGCCCGGTGGAAAACACCGACAGGATGGCGAGCACGCCGAACACCAGCAGAGTTGTCTCCTGCCACACGCCGCGCAGCGCCTGGCTGAGCAGCGCCTGGTCGGCGCATTTGGGCGTGCGCAAGAACGGCTTGCCGCTGGTGAAGAGGCCCGCCCACATCGCCTTGCCCACGGTGTGGGTGAGCGACAGGCCCGCGACCGAGGCCATCAGCGCGCCCTTGACGCCCGAGCCGACCTTGTTGGGATAAAGCAGCAAGGTCTTCGCCGTCTTGGCCAGAAACAGCGCCAGCGCCGCGGCCGACAGCGCCGGCATCGGCACATAGACGTAGCGCGGCGCCGCCCACATCATGAATGTCCAGCCGAGCGCGATGAACGTGACCACCATGCCCAGCCCGTCGGAAATCCACGGCAGCCAGCCGCTCAGGAACTGATAGCGCTGCGCCCAGGAGAGCCGCGTGCGCCCGCGGAAGATCGCTCCGGCGTGGCGTTTCATGATCTGCATGGCGCCGTAGACCCAGCGGTAGCGCTGGCTCTGGAACGCTTTCAGCGTGTCGGGGATCAGCCCCTTGCCCATGCTTTGCGGGATATAGGCCGCGCCATAACCCGCCTCGAACAGCCTCAGCCCCAACTCGGTGTCCTCGGTGATGCACCAAGTGGCCCAGCGGCCGACTTTCTCCAGCGCCTCCTTGCGCACGATGGTCATGGTGCCGTGCTGGATGATGGCGTTGTGCTCGTTGCGCTCGACCATGCCGATGCGGAAGAAGCCGCTATATTCCTGATAGGACATCGCCTTGAACAGGCTGTCCGAGGCGTCGCTGTAATCCTGCGGGCCCTGCACCACCGCGATGGCCGGCTCGGCGAAATAGGGCAAGGCCAGGCGCAGCCAGTTGGGCTCGACGCGATAATCGCTGTCGATCACAGCGACGAACTTTGCTGCCGGGTCGGTCAATTCCAGCGCCAGGTTGAGCGCGCCCGCCTTGAACCCTTGCACCTCATCGAAATGATAGAAGCGGAAGCGAGCGCCCAGCGCCGCGCAATGGGCCTGCACCGGCAGCCAGGTCTCGGGATCGGGCGTGTTGTTGTCCAGCACGATGACTTCGTAATTTTCGTAATCCAGCCGCGCCAGCGCCGACAGGGTCTCGATCACCATCGCCGGCGGTTCGTTGTAGCAAGGCACGTGCACGCTGACGCGCTCGCTCGCCTCGGGGATGGAGGCGCGCAAGGTGCGCCGCTCCAGCCGCCACAAGCTGGAGGCCAGCTCGATGCCCTCGGTCAGGATCACGGTGGAGGCCAGGAACACCAGCGGCGACATGGCCATGATCATCGCGATGTCGGCGGCATCGATATAGTCGAGCGTCGTGGCGTCGATCACCAGCAGCAGACCGGTGCTGACCACCGCCACCAGCCCGCCCATGACGATATAGCCTGTCTGGTGCACGCGCGGCATGCGCCCCAGGATGAACAGCCCAAGCAGCAGCGTGAGGAACGCTGCGCCCAGCATGAAGATGCGCCATTCGGGGAAGGAACGCAGCAGGCCGGTGAAGGCGAATTTAGGTCTGCCGCCGGCCTCGAACAGGCCCCAATAAGCGCCGACAGTACCTTCGTTGGCGACCTTCCACGGCTGATCGTAGGCCTCTACGATGTAGTAGTCGTAGCCTTTGTTCAACGAAAGTTGGACGAAGTTGCGGGTGAAATAGGCCTCGTTGGCGAGCGAGGGTTCGGCGGCGTTCTTGGTACGCCCTTCCGATGGCCAACCCACTTCGCCGATGACCACCGGTTTGTCGGGGAAGCTCTGCTGCACGAGATCGTAATGCCGCTCGATGAACCCCATCGCGTCTCGGACGCTCATGCCCTCCCAATAGGGCAACAGGTGCACCATCACGATGTCGACGTGAGCGCCGAGTTCGGGGTGCAACAGCCAAGTGGCCCAGGTCTCGGCGGTGGTGACCTTGATGCGCGCCGGCAAGGCCGCACGCACGCGGTCGAGATAAGCGTTCAATTGATCGGCGCTGACGTTCCCGAACTGGATCGATTCATTGCCGACGACGACGCGGTCGACGACGCGGCGGTTGGCTAGAATGGCCTTGAGCGCGGTGTCGATCTCTTTTTCGTTCTTCGCGAGATCAGGCCCGATCCAGATGCCGAGCGAAACCGTCAAGCCATAGCGGCGCGCGATCTCCGGCACCTTTTCGAGGCCGCCGGAGACCGTGTAGGTGCGCACGTGCCCCGTGATGCGGGACAATTGCTGCATGTCCGCGGCGATGCGCTCCGGCGAGACGTGCTTGGACTCGTATTCGGAGAAGTTGTGACTCGGGTCATAGGTAACGCCGCGGATCAGCCCGTCCCAATCGGGTGCGACGACCGTGTAGTTGCGGCTCGCCCAGAACAGCGCGCTGGCGCCGACGACCAGGATAAGAGCAACTGCAATCCGCAACGTCCCGCCGCTCAAGCGCCGACGCAGTGCCAGGCGAAAAGAGTCCAACACCCTCGTTGCCGTCTCGTCCTTTCCTACTCCCCCGGACAATCCGGACCTATATCCTCATCGGCGTGCTTGTCGTCCGGTTTGCTGGGATCCACCGGCCGCGGCTTCGGCGGACATGCCTTGACCAGTTCGAGATCGAACACCAGCGTCTGGTTGGGCGGTATGTTGCCGTCGGGCGTGCCGCGTTCGCCGTAGCCCAGCGCCGACGGAACCACGACCTGCCAGTGGTCGCCGACCCGCATCAACGCCAGCGCCTCGGACCAGCCCGCTATGAGCGCGTTGACCTTGAACTGCACCGGCATTCCTTCTTCGGTGCCGTCGAACACTTTGCCGTTAATCAACGCCCCGGTGTAGTAGACGGTCACATAGTCCTGCCGGCGGGGGCGCTGGCCGAAGCCGTTGTGCAGGATGCGGTACTGCAGGCCGTCCGGCGTGACGAACACGCCGGGCTTCTGGGCATTAGCCGCAAGATAGGCCGCGTTTGCGGCAGCGCTGAGCGAGCTGTCGGCTGCCCCGGCCGAGAACGATGCTGCCGCCACCAGTGCGGCCAGAAGAAATCCAATACGCTTCATCGCTGTTGCTCCATCTGCTGCCTCTTTTTGACGATAGCGCATGGCGCGCGCAAGCGCTCATGCAAACGAGCTTAATTTGGGGGCCTAGCCTCGGCGCCCGAACAGCCGGCCCAGCCAAGACCGCCGCCGGACGGGCTTGCCAATCGCCAGACCGATGGGCTCGCGGGCCCCCTCCTCGCGTGGCGACCGGTGCATGGTCGGGGCCGGGGCCCGCAGGACTTGGCCTGGCGCGGCGGGTTCGGGCGGCAACGCGAATTTGGCGAAAACCGGGGGCTCGGTCTCGACGCTGTAGCACACCGGGCCGATGCAGCGGGTCATGTACTTCTTGGCCCAGGCGTCCTCGGGACTGAGCACGAAGGTCTCTCCCGCATTCGGCCTCGGGGCGGTGCGGCCGAGCTGGCTGTCTTTGACGATACGCACCAGGCGGTCGAAGCGCTCCACGCCATCGGCCAGCGGTCCGCGTCCTTTCTCGGCCATGCTCAACCTCCGCCCTGCTTCGTCGACCACTGGAAGCCGCCTTCGCGACTGATGACGGCGACGTCAATGGCACCGCCGACGGTCTGGTGCTGCGCCATTATACGCTTCTTGAAGATGTTGAGGGCAACCAGTTCGCGCGCGGTATCCGCCAGCTCCTGGCGGCCGGCGATCTCCAGCACCCGCAGCACCGGGTTGATGTAGGCCTGCTGCTGATAGTCGCCCATCAGAGCGTGGAAGGTGTCGAAATATTTCGGTAGGATCTGGGCTTGGAACTGCTTCTTGACTCCGTCGCGCTGGGCCGGATCGACGTTCGGGAAGGCGCTGATCACGTGGTCGACGAGGCCGAACATCATCGCCTGCACCGTGCCGTAGAAGCGCCGTTCGAGTTCCTGATCGATGCCGCGGATGAAGGCGTTGGTCACTTCGCAGTCGGCGAACAGCCGAATCTCCGAGCGGATTTCGCTGTCGATGGCGTCGACGCCGACCTCGGCGCGCTTGACGATCCCGCCGATAACCCCCGAGAGGAAATAGGTGACGACGACGGGATAGCGCTCCTCGCTGCCGAAGCCCGCGAACACCAGCCCTGTCACGTCCTCCAGGAACAGGTCTTTGATCACCGCGAACAGCGCGATGTCGCGCAAATGCTGCATGGCGGTGGGCGAGAGATTGAAGCCCGAGAAGCCGTAGGCGATGAGTTCGTCCACCATGCCGGCATATTCGCGCGACACCTTCGCCGCGAACCCCTGCGGGAAGCAGGCGAGATCGCGCCGCGGGCTGCCGTCCTCGCGGAACTGATAGATTCGCCAGACGTGCTCGATGGATTCCTCGAGGATCGCGGCGTCGGAGACTTGCGCGCGCTCGGCGCCGCCGGTCTCGCGCAGATATTGCGCCAGGTGGAAGACGTAGCGGTAGACCGACGCCAACAGCCGCTTATAGTCGTCCTTCTGGCGCTCGCGCGGAAAGAACTCCTCGAGATTGTCGAGCATCGAAGTGAATTTCGCGGCGTAGTCGCGCACGTGCGGCAGCGCCGAAGGCTTCGCCTTCTTCTGGAAATACTCGATCAGCTGCTCCCAGGGATGGCCCATGATGTCGGCCACGCCGAAGAACATTAGGCCCACGGGCAGCCCGTTCGCCAGATTGAACAGCTTGCGCTGGTCGTTGCGCACGACCACCGCGCCGCCATCGATCAGTGTCACGGCGGAATCCGCCGCAAGGGCGACCGCGCGCTGGTTCATCACCGCGATTTCGGAAGTCATACGCCGAGCCTTACCCCACCGCTCTTTGAGGAAAAGATGGCACAAGCGGGCGCGAATTGGGAGCCGTGCCAAACCGTTTGGTTAGGGTGCGACGGCGCGTACTACACGTTGTACGAGATGGAATGGGCGATACACGCGACGGTAGCCTTTGCGCCGTCTACCGGCCGATCAGGTGCATGACCAGGTGACCGAGGACCACCACGCCGAACAGCGCGACCACGATGCCCGAAATCTCGTTGATCCTGCGCACGATGCGGTCGTCGATGCGCGCGTGCAGAGACCCCACCACCGTGGTCAATGTCACCCACCACAAGGTCGAACCCATGAACACTCCGAGCACGACGAATGCCGCAGCGAAGAAGCTCGCATCCTCGCCCGCCAGCCCGCCCAATCCGGCAAACAAGGCGGTGAATCCGAACAGCGTCGCCGGATTGGAGATCGTCAGCACGAAAGTGGTTCCCATGACGGGCACATGCGAGGTCGTGCCGTTGCCGTTCGCCGGCAGCCTTTCGTCGAATCGCGGCGGCGCCGTGAAATAGGTGCGCACCCCGAACGACAAGAGCAGCAGGCCGCCTACAAGCTGCAGGATTGTCGAGAAGCCGACGATAAATTGCGCGATCGCCGTGAAGCCGAAAGCGGTGATGGTGGCGAACAGGCCGTCGCCCATGGCCGCGCCCAACCCTGCCATCAATCCGTGGTACGAGCCGCATTGCAGCGTGCGGCGAATGCAGATCAAATTGACAGGCCCGATCGGCACGGCCGCAATCAGACCGATCAGCACGCCCGGAATGATGAGCAGAACGTAATTCATTCGTCCGCCGTCTCGGCGGCGACGGCTGTGAAGCGGTCCTTCATCCTGGCACTTCCCTTGTCTTATTGCTGCTTCTAGCGACGGCAGGCGTTAAGGCAACCGAATCCGCGTCATCATGCAAGGTAAAACTCGACACGCAACCCGCTTGAGGGCAAGCTTTGCTCCCGGAGACCCCGGCCAGGATAGAAAGGTTCATCGGCCGGGGAAAGAAATGTGAGGCGTCATGCGACAATTTGAATTGGCGTTGCGCGGATACCGTCTGACTACGGCGGAAATCCTGTACCACATGCCGGATTACCCGGCCGTGCTGCAAAGTTTCGTCTGGCAGGAATTCGACCTCGCGCCCAAATTTCCCGTCCTCAACAAGTTCCTCGGCTTCTGGGAAACGCGCCTGGAAGGCAGGCTCCATTCGGTCCGCGTCGCCGCGCGCGGCCTGATCTGCGATGCTGAGCTGAAACTGGCCGGCGGCGAATTCACGTTGAACTAGGCAGTAGCGTTTCCACGAATCTTATCGGCTTGCCCTGCCCGCCCGCGAGGAGCGCACGGTCGCGCATGACGATCCGCCCACGGATGATCGTGGCGAGCGCCCAACCGGTGGTTTCCATGCCGTCGAACAGCGTCCAGCCGCATTTCGACGCGATCCAGGCGTTCTCGATTCTCTTCTTCGCCTTCAGATCGACGATGGTGAAGTCCGCGTCGTAGCCCAGCGCGATGCGGCCCTTGCCGGCGATGCCGAACAGGCGCGCCGCGCCGGCGCTGGTCAGGTCGACGAAACGCTCCAGCGTGAGCCGTCCCGCGTTCACATGGTCGAGCAGGATGGTCGCCAGCGTCTGCACGCCCGGCATGCCGGACGGCGTATCGGGATAGGTCTTGTCCTTCTCGGCGCGCGCATGCGGGGCGTGGTCCGAGCCGATGACGTCGATCAATCCTTCGTGAACCGCCTTCCACAGTGCCTCGCGATGACGGTTCTCGCGGATAGGCGGGTTCATCTGCGCATAACTGCCCAGCCGCTCGTAGCACTCCGGCGCCGAAAGGGTGAGATGCTGCGGCGTGGTTTCGACGCTGGCGAGATCTCGCGACGCGGCGAGCAGCGGGAGTTCTTCCGCCGTCGTCACATGCAGCACATGCAGGCGGCGGCCCGCTTGCCGCGCCAGGCGCAGCACGCGCTCGGTGGAGGCGCGCGCCGTTTCGGCATCGCGCCAGACCGGATGGGTGCGCACGTCGCCGCGCACGGCCAGAGCCTTGCGCTCCTTGAGCCTGGCTTCGTCTTCGGAATGCACCGCCATGCGTCGCGTGCCGCCCTTGAGCGCGGCCAGGATCGCATCCTCATGGTCGAGCAGCAGCGTGCCGGTGGAGGAGCCTAGGAATGCCTTGACGCCGCACACGCCCGCCAGCCGCTCCAGCGCCGCCAGGGCGCCGACATTGGCGGGGGTGGCCCCGACATAGAATGCGTAATCGCAATGCATTCGCCCCGCCGCGCGCGCCAGCTTATCCTCGATGGCGGCGTGCGTCGTGGTCGGCGGCGCGGTGTTGGGCATCTCGAAGACGGCGGTGACGCCGCCGAGCACCGCTGCGCGGCTGCCGCTTTCGAGGTCTTCCTTGTGCTCGTTGCCCGGCTCGCGGAAATGAACCTGTGTGTCGATGACCCCGGGGAGCAGGTGAAGCCCTTTGGCCTCGAAGACCTCCGCCGCCTTGGCCGTTCCCAGCGTCCCGATGGCCGCGATCTTGCCGTCCTTTACCGCGACGTCGGCGGGCGCGATGCCGTTCGGCGTCGCGCACACTCCGCCCCGGATCAGCAGATCGTAGGAATCCGTCATGGGCCAAGCAGTAGCCCGTCTTGGCAACGGCGTGAAGGCGGATTACCTCCTATGCCATGAACGAGCTGACCGAACGCGCCGTGATTGCCGTTTCCGGGCCGGAAGCGCGCGGCTTCCTGCAGGGACTTGTGACCAACGACGTGGAAAAGGCGGCATCCGGCCTTTACGCCGCGCTGCTCACGCCCCAAGGCAAGATCCTCTTCGACTTCCTGGTGCGCGAACAGGATGGCGCGCTGCTGCTCGATTGCCGCCGCGAGGCGCGGGACGCATTGCTCAAGCGGCTGGCGATGTACAAGCTGCGCGCCAAGGTCGAGATCAAGCCGCGCGACGATCTGGGCGTTTTCGTCGGCGAAGGCTCTACCGATCCACGGCTGGCGGCGCTGGGCCCGCGCTCGATTGCAACCAAGAAAGCTGCGCCGCCGGGCGATGGGGCGTACCTCGCGCACCGGCTCGATCTCGGTGTGCCGGAAGGGGACGATTTTGGCTTCGACCGGATGTTCGCGCTCGACGCCGGCCTTGGCGAACTCAACGCCATCTCGTTCGACAAGGGCTGCTATGTCGGCCAGGAACTCACCGCGCGCATGAAGCATCGCGGCACCGCGCGCAAGCGTCTGCTGGCTGTGACCACGGCCGATGGTAGCCCCCTCCTGCGCGACGCTCCGCTGACGACCGGCGGCCAGGAAATCGGCGCCGTCACCTCGGCCTATGGAACGCGCGGCTTTGCGCTCGTCAGGCTCGACCGGCTGATGGACGTTGCAGGGCCGATCGAGGCAGGCGGCGCACCGGTGACTGTGACAAAACCGTCTTGGCTTTTTCCTTGACGCGCGTCGCGCAGAGGGCAAAGTCGCATCCTGTACAGTGGAGGTACCGAACATGTTGCATCATGTCTCCGTCGGCGTGCGCGACGTCGAACGCGCCGCGACGTTCTACGACGCCGTCCTGGCGGCACTCGGCTACAAGCGCGTCATGGAATTCCTGCCCTACGCCATAGGCTATGGCGACGGGCAGCCGTCGTTCTGGGTGCAGCTGCCGCACAATCAGCAGCCGGCGAGCGTGGGCAACGGCGTCCATATCGGCTTCATGGCACGCTCCAAGGACGCGGTGCGCCGCTTCCATGCGGCGGCGCTGGCGAAGGGCGGCGCAAGCGGCGGCGAACCCGGTCCGCGCCCGGACTACGGCCCGGACTATTACGGCGCTTTTGTCCTCGATCTCGACGGCAACAAGCTGGAAGCGACGCTAACGGCGATGCCCAAGGCGGCGCCCAAGTCCAAGAAAACCGCAAAAGCAAAGGCGGCGAAGAAGCCCGCGAAGAAAGCTGCCAAAAAGGCCGCGCCGAAAAAGAAGAAGGCAAAGCGCAAGGCGAAGCGTAAGTGAGCGAGAAGCTCGTCCGCTGCCCGTGGCCGGGCGAGGACCCGCTTTACGTCGCCTATCACGATCTCGAATGGGGGGCGCCGGAGGTCGACGACCGGGCGCTCTACGAGAAGCTCGTGCTCGACGGTTTCCAGGCGGGCCTTTCCTGGATCACGATCCTGCGCAAGCGGGAGAATTTCCGCCGCGCCTTCGACGGCTTCGATCCCGAGAAGATCGCCCGCTACGGCAAGCGCGACTTCGCGCGGCTGATGAAGAACGAAGGCATCATCCGCTCGAACGGCAAGATCAAGGCGGCGATCAAGGGCGCGCAGCTCTGGCTCGATATCCAGGAAAAGGAACCCGGCGGCTTCTCGCAATTCATCTGGAAGCATGTGGACGGGTGCCCGCGCGTCAACCGCCACAAGACCATCAAAACGATACCGCCGAAGACGGCGATGAGCGAGAAGCTGGCCAAGGAACTGAAACAGCGCGGCTTCAATTATTGCGGGCCGGTGATCGTCTATGCCTTCGCCCAGGCGATCGGCATGGTCAACGACCATATCGTCTCGTGTCACCGCCACGCGGAATGTGAGAAACTGGCCCAGCGGACCAAGCCACTTTCACGTTGAGATAGAAGGATCGCACCATGCGGATTACGATAGTTCTCGCCACAGCCGCGTTGGTGATCGGCGCACACGCGGCGACGCCGGCACCCAAGCATGCGCCGCCGCCGGAGGAACTCTGGAAGGCCTCGCTCATCGACGACAACGCGGCGTGGGCGACGAACAAACACGCCATCTTGAAGATCAACGACGCGGCCTATGTTCACGCGGGCGAATTTGTCTCGCTGGTGGGCGACGCCAGAAATCCGGATAGCTGGAAGTGGACCAAGGGCAAGCAGGCCGGCGCCGTGGCGGTCGCGACCTTCGCGGGCGGCAAACCGCTCGTCACCAAGGTCGGCAAGGCCCTGAGCCAGGACGCGCTGAGCAAGGGCGTCGACATCGCGCCGAGTGTCGACATCGCGGGGATGCCCGCTCAGATGAGCCCGGGCGAGATGGGCCTGCGCATCATGGTCTTCAATCAGCAGAACAAGATCGCCAAGGCGTTCAAGGGCGTCGACTATTTCTCCTATGATCCCGCCTATCGCGTCACGGCAAAGTTCAAGGCCGATCCCAAGATGGCGCCGCGCATCTTCCGCACCTCGCGCGGGCTGGACAAGCAGTTCTACCATACGGGCGACGCCACCTTCGCGCTGCAAGGCAAGAGCGTGACGCTGCCGCTTTATGCGGACGCCAACGTCGCCTCGAAGGTGCAAGAGATGTCGTCCTTCTTCACCGACGCCCTAACGGGCCATGGCGCTTACGGCGCCGGGCGCTATGTCGACGTCGACAAGTTCGGCAAATATCCGCCGGCCGCGGTGACGATCGATTTCAACTATGCCTACAACCCCAATTGCTCGCGCTCGCCGTTCTACAATTGCCCGTTCGCAGTGGACAACATTTCTTTCGCCGTGCGTGCCGGCGAACGCGATCCGCATATGAAGCACTGAAGCTTTGCCGGCGCGGTTCGCTCAGCCGCGGCCGCGATAGGGCTCGACTTCCAGATCGGGCAGCCAGACGCCGCCGGGCAGCTTGCCCGTCTGCCAGAACACGTCGATCGGCATGCCGCCGCGCGGATACCAATAGCCCGCGATGCGCAGATATTTCGGCTTGATCGCGGCGACGACGCGCTTGGCGATGGCGAGTGTCGCGTCCTCGTGGAACGCTGCGTGGTTGCGGAAGCTGTTGAGGAACAGCTTCAGCGATTTGGATTCGACCAGCAGCTTTGCGGGCGCATAGTCGATCACGAAATGGGCGAAATCGGGCTGGCCGGTCACCGGGCACAGGCAGGTGAACTCCGGCGCGGTGAAGCGCGCGATGTAATCGTCGCCCGGATGCGGATTGGCGACCGCTTCCAGCTTCGCCTCGGCGGGCGAGGCGGGAATTGAAACGCGGCGGCCGAGCTGGGTGAGTTTCTTCGCCATAACGCCCGCTTTTACGCCCGCCGCGCCGCGCGTCAAGCCGAGGTCAGGGGTGAGCCGCCCGCCACTTGGTCACGGCGTCCATCGTCTGGGCGACGTGTTTGTAGGGATCTCCGTCCGTGAGGGAGAAGACAACGGTGTGGTCCGGCGCAATCACATAGGAGGTGCGGTCCGCATAGGCGGGATTCTTCGCCATCACCGTGTCGTAGGCCTTGATCACCGTGCCGTTGGGATCGGCGGCGACCGCGAACTTGCTGCGGCACTCGCTGACCGAGAATTTGTCGAGCGTGGCGATGTCGTCGTGGCTGACCCCGATCACCGTGGCGCCCAGTGACGCAAACTTGTCGACGGAGGCGGCGAATTCGTGCGCCTCGATGGTGCAGCCCTTGGTGAAGGCCGCCGGGTAGAAATAGAGCACCACCGGGCCCTTTTGCAGCGCCTGGGCGAGCGAGAAATCGAACTCGCTGCCGCCGAGCGAGGCCTTGGCGGTGAAATCGGGCGCCAAGGCGCCCACTGCCAGCGCCGCATGCGCGGGGATCGCGGCCATGCCGCACAGCAAGACAAGACCAGCCAAAAAGGACTTCATGTTCGCCTCCTAGGGGGCCCCGATTATGGTATGCAGCGAGTATTCTGTCTTCCCCGCGCGGTCAAGTTTGTGCGAGGACTTGAAATCCGGACCAAAAACCCCGAAATCCCTGCGGGAAAGAAAAAGGCCCAACAGATGAAATTCGATCCGGCCCATTGGCGGGCGCGCGCCCGCAACCTGGCCCTCAAGCTGCGTGCGCCCTTTGTCGTCTTATTCGCCCGCAAGGAAGTGCGCGCCGCCATCGACTGGCTTGCTGAGCCGGTCCTGGCCGTGGTGCTGGTGTTTTCCGCCACCACCGTGATCGCCCAGCCCTTCTACGTGCCGTCCGGATCGATGCAGCCCACACTGGCCATCGGCGATCTGACGCTCGCCACGAAATTCAACTACGGCTACAGCATCTATTCGATCCCCTACATGAACGGGCCGACGCCGTCCGGCCGGTTCCTCGGCGGCCTTCCCAAGGTCGGCGACGTGGCCGTATTCCGCCTGCCGAGTCATACGAGCGTCACCTATGTCAAACGCGTGATCGGCCTGCCCGGCGACCGCATCCAGATGCGCGAAGGCCGGCTGTGGATCAACGGGCGCGGGCTGCCGTTGCGCCCGGCGGGGAGCGGCCTCGACGAAAACGGTCCCGATGAAATCGCCGCTGGCGAATATCTCACGGTGCAGAAATACATCGAAACTCTCCCCGGCGGCATCGAGCATCCGATCTTCAAAAAGCGCTGGGACGGCCCTTACGACAACACGCCGTTGTACGTCGTGCCGAAGGGCTATGTCTTCATGATGGGAGACAATCGCGACGATTCCTCCGATAGCCGCGTGCCGCCCGCCTTCGGGGGCGTGGGCTACGTGCCGCTGGGCAATTTGGTGGGCCGCGTGTTCGTAGTGCTGGCCTCGGTCGATTTCACCAATGCCGACGCGATCTGGGAATGGGTGACGGAATTCCGCTTCTCGCGGCTGCTGAACGCGGTGCACTGAAGGCGCCGGGGGAACCCGCGACAGCGCAGCCCGCGTCGAAATATTGCACCTGCTCCCTCGCCCATGCTAAGGCCAGCGCGCGGGTGAATTAAGATTCGCGCGCATCGGTGCATTTCATCGTTTAATCAAGTGGTTACAGCAGGTCTGCCGAACGCTTTCCGGCAGCTTTCAGGAAACGGGGCGCGCGTGGCGGACGAAGCTCAAAGTTCCGGAATCGCAGGGCGCTACGCGCTGGCGGTTTTCGAGCTGGCGCTGGAGGAGAAATCCGTCGAGGCAGTGGAGCGCGATTTCGCCGCCCTCAAGGCGATGATCGCCGAGAGCGCCGACCTCGCCCGCTTCATTCGCGCCGCCATCTTCAGCCGCAGCGAACAAGCCAAAGGCATGACGGCGATCCTCGACAAGATGGGCGCCGCGCCGTTGACCAGGCGCTTCGTACTGCTGCTCGCCGCCAAGCGCCGGCTCTACCTGCTGCTCGACGCGATCCACGATTTCGAGGCGCTGCGCTCGCGCCAGCGTGGCGAGATCGACGCTGATGTCGCCTCTGCGCGCCCGCTCAGCGACCGCGAGACGGCGGAGCTCAAGCGTGTGCTTAAGGCCAAATTCGGACGCGACCCGCAGATTGTGGCGCGCGTCGATCCCACGCTGCTCGGCGGCCTCGTCGTGCAAGTGGGTTCGCGCATGATCGACGACTCGCTGCGGGCAAAATTGAACGGCATCCGCGCCGCGATGCGCGGTTCTTGATACGAAAAATCTGAAGGACGAGCCATGAACATCCAACCGGCCGAAATCTCCGCCATCCTCAAGCGCGAGATCCAGAACTTCGGCGCCGAAGCGGAAGTCAGCGAAGTCGGCCAGGTGCTGAGCGTCGGCGACGGCATCGCGCGCGTCTACGGCCTCGACAACGTCCAGGCCGGCGAGATGGTCGAGTTCCCCGGCGGCATCAAG
>Ga0182027_10000990_pt1 | contig 47969 bp, 29 predicted proteins | sample 712E1DmetaG_FD_121300 | JGI IMG/M metagenome (GOLD analysis project Ga0182027, IMG submission 121300) | Permafrost microbial communities from Stordalen Mire, Sweden - 712E1D metaG (Illumina Assembly) | ecosystem: Environmental > Terrestrial > Soil > Wetlands > Permafrost | place: Sweden...
GCGCTGGGGCCGACCGAGTCGCCCGCGTTGTCGCCCGTGCAGTCGGCGATGACGCCGGGGTTGCGGGCATCGTCTTCCTTGATCTTGAAGACGATCTTCATCAAATCGGAGCCGATGTCGGCGATCTTGGTGAAAATGCCGCCGGCAATACGCAGGGCAGCCGCGCCGAGGGATTCGCCGATGGCGAAGCCGATGAAGCAGGGACCCGCATAATCGGCCGGGATGAATAAAAGGATGGCGAGCATGATGAGCAACTCGACGGAGATCAGCAACATGCCGATGCTCATGCCGGCTTTCAGCGGAATCGCAAAACATGGATACGGTTTGCCGCGCAATCCGGCGTGCGCCGTCCGCGAGTTGGCAAAGGTGTTGACGCGAATTCCAAACCACGCCACCCCGTAACTGCCAGCGATGCCGACCAGGCTGAACCCCAGGATGATGGGCAAGGTAACCGCGACATTCCCTACCGGCGCCAGCCAGCCGAAGTACAGCGAGATAATGACCGCGATGAAAGCCCAGAGCAGAAGAATGAACTTGCCCTGCGTGATCAGATAGGTTTTGCAGGTCTCATAGATCAGTTCGGAGATCTCGCGCATGGAGCGATGAACCGGCAGGTTCTTCAACTGCACATAGATCACCAGGCCGAAGAGCAGGCCGGCGGCGCAGAACAGCAAGCCGATCGACAGAAGCTGATGCCCGTTCAAGCCGAAAAAATTCGCGAAATTCACGGTCGTCAGGTCCGGCAGCTTCAGGCTGGCTTCGCCTCCGCCCGCGTGTTCCTGCGCGCTGGCGAATGTAGGAAGCAGCAGGCCCAGGAGAACCACCACGGTCTTGTACTGGCGCTTGAGAAACGCCTCGGCGCCTTCCTTGATGGCCGCAGCGATCTGCTGCATTGCCGGGGTTCCATTGTCTGAGCCGATGATCTGGCGCGCGAACAGAAAGGCCACAAAGAGCGAAGGCACGCTCACGGCCAGAAAAATGTACACCCAATACTGAACAGTCACATGTCCTCCAACTAGAAGTTTGATATCGCCTGCATGATCGGCCCCAGAAAACGCGACGTAAATTTGCTGAGGAAATGGTCATCCGAAGGTTACCATCCGCATGGGGCACTGTCGAGTGACTGCAATCACAGGCAGTGGGTCAGTTTGAAGGGGACGGGCTTCAGCTAAAGGGTATGAGCTTCAGCCCGTGCATAAACCTCGCAAAATCATCAGGGCTTTAGCCCCTGAGGGATAGCTTTTTTCAAACTGACCTACTACCCAATCACAGGGTTCCGGAACCCGCTTCCAGAACAAACAATCTCCGCTTTGCGCTGGTACGATGGAACCCCAGTGTGAGGCAGCCAAGTGCAAATCTCCCAATATCGGGAGAAACCATAGAACTGTAATGAAATACGGGCCGGAAGAGGTGGTTGAGTATCCCGTGCTCATACCGTGTTTCCTCGCCTGGACCGGGGCGCGGTCAGCAGCGACGCCAGGGTTGGGCGGCGAAGACTTTCAGGCGTTAACAGGAAATTCATCGAACTCTTCTAAGGTAGAAATCGAATCCTTGGAAAGTAGAAATTGTCCATTTTTGCACATTCATGACCCCTTTTTGTCTTTTGCGCGGAACTATTCCCGCCGTCTAGGATGCGACAATTTATTCAGATGGTGCGCTGCCCACAGGAAGAGACACTCACTATGCAGCGGCGTTGGTACGTCAATCAGGTCCACGTTCAACACACATCCACCTTTGGAGAGCCCTTATGACCCTGAATCGAATACGCCTCGGCATGATATGCCTGACGCTTCTCACCCTCGGCCTGTGCTCGGCGACAGCCTTATATGCCCAGACCTACACCCAAGGCTCCATTGCGGGCACCGTGTTCGATCCCAGCGGTGCCGTGGTGCCGAACGCGGCGATCGTCATCCACAACGACGGCACCAATGCCGAAGTGCAGCTTACTTCGGATGGCGGCGGATTCTTTAAGGCGCCGCAATTGCCTGCCGCGGTCTATACCGTGACCGTGAGCGCGACTGGTTTCGCTCCATTCAAGGAGGTTAACGTCATCGTGCAGGTTGGCCAGACCTCGGATGTCTCGCCACACATGAAGGCCGCCGGTACAACCTCGACCGTTGAAGTGACCGGCGAGGCTCCCATTCTGAACTTCGAGTCCCCGGACATTTCCACGGTGCTGGACACTCACGCCGTTTTGGATCTGCCGCTAAACGGCGGCCGCTGGTCGAACCTGGTGCTGCTGACGCCGGGAGCAACGCTGGATACGGCCGGATACGGCTTGATCTCCTTCCGCGCCATCAGCACCATCCTGAACAACGTAGAAGTAGACGGCGCGGACGACAACCAGGCATACTACGCCGAAGAACGCGGCCGTACCCGTGAAGGCTACTCCACATCGAAGTACATAATCCAGGAGTTCCAGGTAAACACCGGAGTCTACTCGGCCGAGTTCGGGCGCTCCGCCGGCGGCGTTGTCAACTCCATCACCAAAAGCGGCAGCAACGACCCGCACGGCATCCTGTACTTTGCCGACCGCGACAACGGCTCCTGGGGCTCATATAACAATTTCACCACCAACACTACCGCCACATACAGCGCCGGCAATCCTATTCCTACCGGCTTCGTTACCGCGCCCTACAAGCCGAAAGACTGGCGCAAGCAGTGGGGCTTCGACGTGGGCGGCCCGCTGAAAAAGGATAAGCTCTTCTGGTTCTACGGCTATAACGAATTCCACCGCAACTTCCCCGGTACGGCCAAGGCCAGTTCGCCAAGCTCCTTTTTTATCGTCCCGGATGCGGCTGCTCCGGCCGGCTCCGTCTGCAGTACCACCGGTTCCACCGCCGGCTCCATGACCGGCCTCACCTCTTCGTCAACTACATATCAGGTGGACCAGGAATCCTGCGAATTGGCCGCTCGCCTTCACTATCCTACCTACGCCGCCGGCGCGAGTGCGTATACCACGCAGTTGGCCAACCTGCTGCCCGACCTCGGCCCCGTTCCCCGTTTTGGCAACAACCTTTTGAACACGCCCAAACTGGACTGGCAGATTAATGACAAGCACCACCTCAGTGTCCTCGGCCATCGGCTGAGCTGGGATTCGCCCGGCGGCGTCCAGACGCAGGCCACCAACACCTATGCCATCGACTCATTTGGCACCGACTTTGTGAAACTGGACTACGGCCTGGCGAAGCTGGATAGCCAGATCACAACCAACATCTCCAACGAGGTTCGCTACCAGTACAGCCGCGAATTGAACGACGAGGGTCAGCAGCCGTTCAGCGCGTACACAAAGCAGTATCTGCAGGGTTTGAACGGGATCACCAATACCGCCGCGGGCAATTTTTCGCCGAATGTTACATATGTCGGGCTCAGCACTTCAACCGGCTTCAATCTCGGATCGCCTTACTACTCCTACCGCAAGGCGCTACCCGACGAGCATAAGTGGCAGGTGGGCGATACGGCCGCCTGGCAGATACATAACCACAACATCAAGTTCGGCGTGGACATGGTCCACAATTACGACATCCTGAACAACACATACTATAGCGAGGGAAGTTACACCTACAGCTACATAGGCAACTTCTTCGCCGACATTTTGAACGAGGGGGGTTCGACCGGCGTTTGCAACAGCACGAGCACCGTCACATCACCGGGAACCAGCGCCAATTATACCGGGACCGCTCCCTGCGGAACCTTTTTCCAGGGCTTTGGGCCGTCGGCCTGGGACATCGCGACCATGAACTACGGCTTCTTTGGCGAAGATCACTGGAGGCTGACCCCGCGGCTCACGCTCGATGTGGGCTTGCGCTACGACTATGAACCCCTGCCGCCGCCGTATCCGACGCTGGTAACGGCTTCCGGTACCTTCACGCCTTACCTGGCTTCAACCAACGGTCTCTGCGCCGCCTACACTGGCCCCGGCACCTGCCCCGCGCTGGCTGCTGCCGCCAATATCGCCAACCACCCCAGTGAGAAGTACAACTTCGGCCCGCGCATCGGCTTCGCATTCGATCCCTATGGCACCGGCAAGACAACCCTCCGCCTCGGCTATGGTCTCTACTTTGGCCCCATCACCAACGGCGTGCTGCTGAACAACCTGCTGAATACGGGCAGCCCGCTCGGCCAGTACACAACGGCTACATACAAGCCGAATACCTCGGGCGCGCCGCTGTTTCCCAACATTATTGCCGCTGGCTCGGGATCGGCGCCAAGTTCTCAATTCTTCGCGGCGAACTTCAAGAACCCGGAGGTGCATGAGTTCGACCTGTCCCTGCAGCAGGCGGTTGGCCGCGGCACGGTCTTCCAGGTCAGCTACATGGGCGCCTTGGGCCGGGAGTTGCCGAACGCGGTCAACATCAACTTAAACCCGAATGCAAATACGGTTACGACCGCCAGCGGGACACCCAACGGAGTGGTCCAAAGCGTGATCACAGTCTCCGATTCAGCCGGCCTGGGCCCGCTTCCCAACGGAACGACCTTCACCATTCCCACCTATACCAATCTCATCAACACCAACTTCGGCGCCGTGAACGAGCTGATGAGCAACATCAACTCCAACTACAACGCCCTGGTGGGCGAGATCGAGAACAAGACGTCGAAATATGTCCAGTACGACGTGAACTACACCTGGTCGCATGCCCTGGACTTCAACCAAAACGCATCGACGACGACGCTAAGCAGCGGCATGTTCGACCCGTACAACATTGGCAACTACCCCAAGGGCGCCAACTACGGCAATTCGATCTACAACATTCCCAACCGGCTGGTCGCCTGGGCGATGATCAACTCACCCAATGTCAAGACAAACAACTGGGTAAAGTGGATCGCAAACGACTGGAACTTGAACCCGGAGTTCCAGGCACAGAACGGCCTGCCGTATTCGGCCACCATCGGCACCGGTTACCCGTCGTATTCCGCATACAGTTCCAGTTGGAACGGCGCGGGCACCAACTACTGGATTCCGGCCATCGGGCGCAATACCTACCAACAGGCTCGTGTATTGGTTTTCGATATGCGCCTGGAGAAGCAGTTCCCGATTGAGGTGCATAACAAGACATACCACCTGCAGCTACTAGGCGAATTCTTCAATGCGGCCAATCACCAGAACGTGACCGGCGTGAGCACGACCGCGTACAACCTGTCGGACAACTCGGGCCTGACGAAGGCTTGCGCAGGTCAATCAACAGTATCGGGCCAGGCACAGGATGAGTGCTCGACCATGACCTATGTTCCCTTAACCGGCGCTGGACACGCTGAGAGCGGCTTTGGCGCGGTAACCAGCACCAACAACGTGTATATGTACACTCCGCGCGAGGTGGAGCTTACCTTGCGGCTGGAGTTCTAACGCAAAACAACTTTTTCATCCGATGGGCGGCGGCTTCGGCTGCCGCTCTTTGGTTTTCCTCGAAAATGCAGGACTATTTCATCGCGGCGAGGCCGGCTCCCATGGCCACGGCGAAGGCTCTCAAGCCATGGAGCCGGTGAAGGATTGTGCTGTGATATTCTCGGAAAATGCCTGAGCCTCCCTCTTTTCCTACCAAGGCGTGTCCCGGCAATCAACGCCGACCGGTGAGGGTACGCCGCGTTGACGAATGCCGCGATCTGGACGAGGTATTCCAGAACTTCCTGCCCGCTTTTGGGGGCGCATCCCTGCGCCGCATCTATAACATCCTGGATCGCGCCATCGGGCTGGGCTGTCCGATCACTCTGGCGATATCCGGCCCGGTAACTGTCTCGGCGCAGCACCGCACCTGGCTGATTCCTCTCCTCGAGACAGGCTGGGTGGCCTATCTCAGCACCACGGATGCCGTCTGTTACCACGATGGCCACCGGTCGTTGCATCCTTACCATGAGGACCCGATCCACGAGGTCCCAATCAACTCCGACGACGGCGCTCTCCGTTCTGAAGGAACGATCCGCGTTACGGATATGGCCTTCGACGAGAGCGTCCTGTTCGATCAGGACCGGTTTATCTCCGCCTGCCTGTCCCTGCCGGAGTTTCAGCGCAAGATGACCGGCACGGAGTTCCGCAACCGGCTGGGCAGGATTTATGGCTTGCAGGAACAGGCCAACCACGCGCCGGAAGGGCTGCTTGCGGCTTGCAATCGTATGGCCATTCCCATCTTCGTCGGCGCGCCAGGAGATGGCAGCATTTTCCTGAATTCGATGAAGCTCTGGGCCATGTGCAAGGTGGGCCTGATCCCGGCCTACAGCTTCGATCTGGATTTGCATGGGGAGATATTCGAGGCCTGCGCGTACCATTTCTGGGGGCTTTTTGAGAATCCGGCGCGCGCGCTGGCAACCATGATTCTAGGTGGGGGCGTACCCAAGAACTTCAACCTGCAGCCCGAGCCCGCCTTGGGGCAGGTGTTGGGACTGCCCGACATTCGCGGTTACGTCTTCGATGTGCAAATTACAACCGCTCCGGTGACGGATGGCTCACTCTCATCCTGTCCGCCGGCCGAAGGAGTTACCTGGGGCAAGGTCGATAAGGACCTCTACATGCAAACCACCGAGAGCATGTCGGCGGACTATTCGATTGTTATGCCGTTTATTGTGAAAGCGCTGCTGGATAAACGGCTGCGTTATGAGCAAATGGCTAAGGCGGACGGCGAAGAGGCGTTGTTCAGACTAGATCCAGCGGCGCGCGGTTATCTGAGTCCGCGAACCGGCTACCGGCTGTTCGATCAAAGGGACCGGCTCAATGAAAAGCTTCTTGTTGAAGTACAGAAGAATCGGGGGTGGCTACTCGATACTTTGAAATATCCGCTGGCCGCTTCAGCATCTGTCATGCCGGCTTCATCCGCAGACCCGGAAAAGTAGGAGAGTTGCTAGCTCTGCCGGTCACTCAGTTCTGATGATTCTTCCGCGGCCTTGAGCATGGTCTAAATGGGAACAATATCTTGAGCGTTCATATCTAGCGCCTGAGATTTGCCTTCTCGAAACAGTTACGATCCCTGTCCGACCACCGGGTGTGAAGCCATCCAGTCTTTCAATACAACGGATATTCTCCGCGTGAATTCTTCGCGCCCTTTAGAAGACACATGATTGTTGTCTTCGAACAAGGATGGGTCGTCAATCGGGAATCCGTGATCTCCATCTATAAATATGCAATGGCGAGCGCTGAGTATTCGGCTAAATTCTTTCTTTAGCGCTTGGATATCCGGTTCAGATGAAACCGGCTGAGGCATGGGCGGATCAATGAAGATAACTTCGATGTTATGGCTGCGAGCAACTTCGATAATATTGTAAACCGCGGATAGCTGGGCCGGGTCAGGAACGTTGCTGTCCAGAACAAGTTTCAATTTACGAAACTCTTCAGGCGACAACCCTGAAAAATAAAAGTCGGTTCTTCCGCCTTTGTACGAGTTTCTTTCCGCAATCGGCGAGTAGAAAGGGTAGGTAACAATTTCATCGTTGCCGCGATTCACTACGAGATCGAATATGTCGAGAAGGGCTGAGGAATAGCGGTGTCCTGAAAGATAGGAGCGTATGATCGTCCATTTTAAAGAGGGCGGAGCATCGAAGAAATATCGCGGGTCCTCGAGAGTAGGTATGCGGGTGAGTTTTTCACTGTACGCCTCGATCACTGCATAATGGGGACAGTGCCCTGGGCTGGCACACAAGTATTCCAGCATCTGTGAAGTGGCGATCAGATCCGTGCCGTTATAGGAGATTTGAAAGGACGCCGTGACGCCCGTGGCCCTTTCCAACAGCCGCATATCGTAAGACTTGCGAGTGTGCGACGAACCAAACAAAACTAAATCGAGCCTGGGCTGTGATAGTACCCCTGCTAATCCGCAATTCTTTAGCGCCAATCTATGCTCTGTATAAAACTTTACAGTAACCAGACATAGTAGAATGACAACCGTGGAAATGGCGAGCTTGCCTATATAGAGCCACCCATGGCGTGCTACTGATTCATTCTTCTTTGATTGACTCATTGTAACCGCCGTATCTGGAGTTCAGAATTGGAAGTAAATGAATGCCATTGGTCTTAACACACCAAAAAACATGACCGCCTCGAATAGCACAATCGTTGCAGCAAATTGATACTTCAATGAGGTATAAAACAGCTCGCGCGCGTTTTGGAAGCCATATTCTTCCCCTAATTCGATTGTAAACATGACCGCGATCAGCATAAAGGTGGTCATGGCAATGGCGACTGACGTAAAATCGCTGGCAAATTGAGCGATTGCGCCTCCTATGCTCCATACACTGAACGACGTTTGGGTAACGATCCGGTAAACGATTGCTAATGCGTCATGTAGGCTTTGGGCTCTGAAGAGAATCCAACCAAAACAGATACAGACTAAAACAACCATGCGGCGAAAGATCTTGCCCGCCACGTTTCTCGGGTAATGCCATCCAAGACTCTTGAAATGACTTTCAAATATAAGCAGCAGACCATTATAGACTCCCCACAAAACAAAGGTCCAGTTTGCCCCATGCCATAGGCCGCAGATAGAAAATGTAATTAATAGATTTACATAGTGACGAGACATCGAAACCCGATTGCCGCCCAAAGGTATAAACACATAGTCTCGAAACCACGTGGATAGAGAGATATGCCAGCGTCTCCAGAACTCGCTGAAACTCGTTGAAAAGTAGGGGTGGTTGAAATTGGTCATGAGCTGAATGCCCATGACCCGCGCGCAGCCAATGGCAATGCAGGAATACCCTGCGAAATCCGCGTAGATTTGGACGGCGAACAGTATTGTTGCAAATAGAAGCGCGAGACCGGACTGCGCTTGCCAATGGTTGTAGACCTCGTTGACGTAAACTGCGCTGCGGTCCGCAATAACCATTTTCTGGAATAAACCCCAGGCGATTAAGAAAAGTCCTCGAGTTAGATTTAACAGCTCGAATTGATGGTCATCATAGAGCTGATGCAATAGATTCTGTGGACGCTCGATCGGGCCGGCGACGAGTTGCGGATAAAACATCACATAGAGAGAGTAGATACCGAAATTTCGTTCCGGCTGCTGTTTTCCGCGATATACCTCGATGACATAACTGAGACTCTGGAACGTATGGAAGGAAAGCCCGATGGGAAGTATGATATGCGTGATAGGAAAACTCTGGTCGGCGCCCAACAGACCTTGTAATTGGCGTACCGTCATGCCGAAAAATGCGCAGTACTTGAAAACGAATAATACCAGGCAGGTGCTTACGATGCTCACCTGTAAATAGATAAACCGTTTCCGTCCAACTGACTGTGCGATCATGATTCCCATGACGTAGTCAATTAAAATAGTTGTAAATAGAATGAAGATATAGGCAGGTATGAATGCCATGTAAAAGTAACAGCTAGCCGCCAGAAGCAGCTTCCAGCGCCAGCGCCATGGGAGTGCGTAGTAAAGAGTAGTTACTACTATGAAAAAGAGAACGAACTGAAGTGAATTGAATAGCATTGAGCCTGCTCAAATATGTGCGGCGGATAGCAAATGGTATGCGGTGGTATTTGAGTTGTCAAGGGAGGAGCAAACTCCGGGTACATGGGCAGAGATAAGAGTGTACAAGTGGTTAAAATGTTCGGTTATTGAGCACGCCTGATGCTGTGTGCCCCAGTTCTCCTATCCCCCAGACAAAGACCAATCTGCGGGGACTCCGGTCTCGCCTGCCACAGCGGAGAAACCAGCAAAACCATGAACTCTGACCCGCCCGCCCCAAACCGGGTGAATTTCGGTCGCATTACCTCACTTCCCCATTGAATTTCCCCGCATTTGGACGTATGCTAAGGATGCAGACGAGTTTGTCCGCCTGAGTTGCCGTGAGCACGCCGGCTGGCGGAGAGATGAGTGGGCTCATAGCCCACTTTTTATTTGGGGCAAAAGCCTCGGTTTTGGGGCGGATTTTCGGGGCACTTTCCGCCCGGTGGGCGTCAAGGGAGCGATGGCGGTCAAGCTAGACGAAATCCGATCGGCGGCCTCACGAGTTGCCGCTTCGCATGGGCTCGACGTGGTGGACATCGAGTTCATCGGCCCTGCGAAGGAACGGACGCTGCGGGTTTATCTGGAGAAGAACGCCGAAGGACGGGCGCAACTGAAGGCGGCGATTGCGGCCGGGGCTACCGGAAACGGGAATCTGGCGCTTCCGGAGCGGCTGGTCGAGGGCACGTTGAGCGTCGAACAGCTTTCCGGCATCACGCACGAGGATTGCGCGGCCTTCAGCCGGGATTTTGGCGTGCTGCTGGACGTGGAAGACCTGGTTCCGGGCGCGGAGTACACACTGGAGGCCAGTTCTCCGGGGCTGGACCGCAAGCTGAGCCGGCGGGAAGATTTTTTAAGATTTGCCGGTTGCCTAGTGAAGGTGCAGACCTTCGAGCCGATCCGCAACAATCGGCACTGGCAGGGTCGGCTGGCGGTGGGCGCGCAGGAATGCATCACGCTCGACTTGAACGCGGTGAAGCAGAACAGCAAGAGCCGGAAGGCCGGCGTGAACACGGTGGAGATTGCGCTGGACAACATCGAGAAGGCGCAACTGGTGCCGGAGATATAGGGGTTCACGCGCGTACCCTTAAATGAAATTCAACTGAACCGGCGCGCCGTAAACGGTCCCGCCGCAAGAAGCACCCGAGAAAGCACACAGAGTATGGCCAGTATTTTGTACCAGAGTATCGAACTCTTAAGCCAGGAAAAGGGCATTGAACCCAGCATCGTCGTAGGCGCTGTAGAGGAGGCCATCGCCCTGGCCACGCGCAAGTTTTACAAAACTCAGGAGAACATGCGCGGGGAGTTGAACAAAGAGACCGGCGAGATCACGGCCTATATTTACAAGACCGTGGTTGCGGACGAGGATCAGGTTGAAGACCCGCTGAACGAGATCACGCTCGAGGAGGCCAATGCTCTGGCTCCCGGCGCTGAGGTGGGCAGCGAGATCCGGCTCTACCGCGACACCAGCCCGCTGGGCCGCATCGCCGCGCAACTGGCCAAGCAGGTCATCTTCCAGAAGGTGCGCGAGGCGGAGCGGGACACGGTTTTCAACGAGTATGCCCACCGCGAGAAGGAAGTCCTGAATGCGACCGTGAAGCGGATCGAGGGCCAGGACATCATCTACGACCTGGGCAAGGCCGAAGCCCGCTGCCCCAAGCGCGAGCAATCGCGGCTGGAGCAGTTCTCGATCGGCGAGCGTGTGCGCGTGGTTCTGCTCAAGGTGGACCGCGCCGCCAAAGGTCCCCAGGTCATCGTCTCCAGGGCCGCGCCGGAGCTGGTGCAGAACCTCTTCCAGTCGGAAGTTCCTGAAATCTACGACAACACAGTCACCATCCGCGCAATTGCCCGCGAGGCCGGCGAGCGCACCAAGATCGCCGTCCAGTCCCGCGACAAAGACGTTGACCCGGTGGGCGCATGCGTGGGCATGAAGGGCATGCGCGTGCAGTCCATTATCCGCGAACTGCGCGGCGAAAAGATCGACATCATCGAGTTTTCCGACGAGATCACCACCTTCGCCGAAAAGGCTTTGCAGCCGGCCAAAGTCAGCCGCGTCTCCATCGCCGACCTGACCGACAAGCAGCTCGAAGTGATTGTGGACGACACGCAACTGTCTTTGGCCATCGGCAAGAAAGGCCAGAACGTGCGTTTGGCAGCCAAGCTGCTGGGCTGGAAGATCGACATTAAGAGCGAAGAGGAGAAGCGCCAGGAGGTAGAGCAGCAGATGCAGGCTCTCTCAGGCGGACCCTCGACGCCTATTGAGCAAGTGACCGAACTGGGCGCCGGCATCATTCAAAAACTGGTCACGGCAGGCATCACCACCGTCGAGGCCCTGGCCGACATGACACCCGAGCAGCTCGAAGAAATTCCGGGGATCGGCGAAAAAACCCTGGAAAAGATCAGCGTGGCGGTTCGCAACTACTTCAGCCGCTTTGAAGAGGGCGTACAAGTTCAGGCGCAGGAAGATGCGGGAAACGAGTCGATCGACGCCGAGTACGCCGAAGCCGAAGCCGCGGAAACCGCCCAAGGCGTTTCCGTGGAGATGGCCGCTGGAGAATCCGGCGAGGCGGAGGTCGAGAATGCGCCTGCGGTTGTGGCCGATGCTGAAGCGGAGGCGGAAAACGCCGCTGAGGTTCTGGAAGAAGCGGAAAGCGTGCAGGCAGTCCAGGCGGAAGACGAAGGCCTTTCCGGCACTGAAGTGGAGGCTGAGGCCGACGCGGAAGCCGTAGGCCTCACCGCGGCGGAGCTGGCCATCGAAAGCGTTCCCGTGGCAGAGGATGGGGAGGCGCTGGACTCGGAATTGGATGAAACTGAAAGCGCAACATCGGACGAGCAGGCGGCCAAAGAGAACGGCGAGTGAGATGCGCCGCTATCTGTAAGGCCAATCGAGCAACCAGGGAATTCTGAAGAGCGGCCATTGCCATGAGGTAGCTCTGAACGACTAATGGCTTTGGGTAGCAGATTTTGAAAAGAGGCGGATGAGTAAGGTTCGTATCAACGATCTCGCGCGCGAGTTGGAAGTTAAGCCTCGCGCGATTATCGACATTCTCCCGGAACTTGGCGTGGCCAGCGGCAAGACCCACTCCAGTTCGCTGGAGGATTCCGAGGCAGAGAAGGTTCGCAGGCATTTTAAGCGCGGAACACGATCCGCCAGCCAGGCGAGCGCCCCAGCGTCTCGCGCCCCCCAGGGCATTACGCCCAAGATCGATCTCTCGCATATCTCCAAGCCCGGTGACGTGCTGAAGGCCATTCAGGCCAAGCAAAAGGAAAAGGAAGAAGAGGCAAAGAAGAGTCGTACGCCTGTGCGCCAACCGGCAACGCCTACGGCGGCCCAGCCAGCGCCCTCAACCCCCGCTGTGACCGTGGCTGCGGCGCGTCCGCCTGCGGCGCCAGCCCGTCCGGAGCGCAAAATCGTAGTTCCTGCGGCTCGTCAGGCGCCTCCCACAACCGCCGTTCCCCCGGCTCAGCCGGCCATTGCTACCCGTCCGCCCGCCGGTCCGGTGGTGGCCAAGGCTCCAGCCGGCGCTGTAGCCGCGCCGCGCCATGTGGTCGTCGTAACACCGCCCGCCGGAGTCGTCGTGGTCAAGCCTCCAGCGGCCCCTGCGCATCACGAGGCCCAGCCTACCCCCGCCGGGAAGGCAGCCTGCGGAGTCAAACCGGCGGTCGCTACCGCGCCAGCTCCCGCTGCGGACGTTGAGCCGCTCGAGGCTGAGACCACTGCGATTGCCGTACCATCCATCCCTGAGATTCCCGCACCGGAAGCTGAAGAGCCGTCCCTCAGCGCTGAAGCTGAAGCTGCGGTTGATGCCGGCACGGCGCCAGCAGGCAAGGCACGTGTCACGGCGCGCCGCGCTCCAGGCCACACGCACACCGCATCGCCAACCCCTGCCCTGCCTGCCCGCCGCATGGTTATGCCCCAAACCGGGCCTCGCCCGGTCTATAAGGCGCCCGATACAGTTGCATCCGCACCCGCCGCAGGCACTGGAAATCAGGCCCCCGGCATTCAACGCGGCAAGCCGATCTTCGACCGCAGGCCCGCTGGAGGCTCTGGCGCTTATCCCCAACGCACTCCGGGAGGCGCTCCAGGACAGTATCCGGCCGGAACGGGCCCGCGTCCCAAGCATCCTACCCGCGCTACATCGGGAGGCTACGCCGGACCAGGTGGTCCTGCCGCTCCTGGCGCCCGCCCCGGTTATGGCGCGCGGCCCGGCTTTGGAGCTCCCCGTCCCGGCGGATTCGGCGGCCCGCCACGTGCTGGCGGCGCTCCGCCCACTGGCGAGGCGCCTCGTCCGCAGCGAGCGACGCCCGGCAGAGGCCGAGGTGGACGCCCGCAGTACCCCAAGACCAAAGAAGGCCCGATGAAGGGCTTTGTACCGCCGCCACGCTATAGCGGGGTGCAAATCGGCAGTGAGCCGCTGCCCATCACCCGCGAAATCACCGTCACCGAGGGCATCAGCGTCAAAGACCTGGCCGAGAAGCTCGACATCCGCGCCAAGGACCTGATCGCCACACTGCTCATGAGCGGCGTCTTCGTCACCGTCAACCAGTCCCTTAACACTGAAATGGTCAAGGATGTAGCTGCCAAGTTCGGCGCTGCCGCCACCGTCATCAGCTACGAAGAGGAGATCGCCAACCAGGCCATCGAAGAGGTCCTTGAAGCCGAGAACACCGGCGAGCTAGAGGTTCCCCGTTCGCCAGTGGTCACCGTCATGGGCCACGTCGATCACGGCAAGACCTCCCTGCTCGACGCCATCCGCGAAACCCATGTGGCGGAAGGCGAGGCCGGCGGCATCACCCAGCACATCGGCGCTTACAAGGTACGCTTCACCAAGGAAGGCTCCCCGGCCTCGGGCCGCGAGATCGTCTTCCTCGATACGCCCGGCCATGAAGCCTTCACGCGCATGCGCGCTCGTGGCGCCAAAGTCACTGATATCGTGGTCATCGTGGTGGCCGCCGACGACGGCGTCATGCCCCAGACCCTCGAGGCCATCGACCACGCCAAAGCCGCTGATGTACCCATCATCGTGGCTGTCAACAAGATCGACAAGCCCGAGGCCAACCCCGAACGCGTCAAGAAGCAACTGGCCGACCGCGGCCTGATTCCCGAAGAGTGGGCGGCTGGCGCCGAGGGCACGGTCTTTGTCGAAGTCTCCGCCAAAAAGCGTATCAACCTCGACCTGCTGTTGGAGATGATCTGCCTGGTCTCCGACATCAAGGCCCCCAAAGCCACGCCGGGACGCAAGGCCGTGGGCTCAGTGCTTGAAGCCAAGCTGGACCGCGGCCGCGGCGCTGTGGCCACCGTCCTGGTTCAGGATGGAACTCTACACCTCAACGACAGCTACATCGTCGGCAACACCTTCGGCAAGGTTCGCGCCATGTTCGATGATCGTGGACGCGCCATTGAAGAGGCCGGCCCCTCCACTCCGGTCGAAGTCCTGGGTCTGGAATCCATGCCTGACTCCGGCGATACCTTCCTCGTCGTAGCCGACCGCGACAAGGCCAAGGGCATCGCACAGTACCGCAAGATGAAGGAGCGCGACGCCCAGCTCGCCAAAAGCTCTCGCGTCTCTCTGGAAGGCCTTGCGGAGCAGATTCGCCAGGCCGGCGTCAAAGACCTGCCCCTCATCATCAAGGGCGATGTTACCGGTTCGGTTGAGGTCATGGCCGACTCCCTGGTCCGCATGTCTACTGAGAAGGTGCGCATCAAGGTCATCCACACCGGCGTCGGTTCCATTACCGAAAGCGACGTCCTTCTGGCTACTGCCTCCAACACCATCATCATCGGCTTCAACGTGCGCCCGGAGCGCAAAGCCGCCGAGTTGGCGCAGCAGGAGGGCATACAGATTCGCCTTCACTCCATCATCTACGAGTTGCAGGACGAGATTCGCCTGGCCATGCTGGGCCTGCTCGACCCCACCTTCAAGGAGAACTATGCGGGCCGGGCCGAAGTCATCAACGTCTTTCGTATTCCCAAGGTCGGCGCCATCGCCGGCTGCCGCGTTCAGGATGGCGTCATCCGCCGCGACGCAGAGGTCAAGGTGATGCGCGGCGAAGAACAGCTCTTCAAGGGCAAGATCGGCTCCCTCAAGCGCTTCAAGGACGACGCCCGCGAGGTCGCCAGCGGCATGGAGTGCGGCATCGGCCTCGCCGGCTTCAACGACTTCAAGGAAGGCGACCTCATCGAAGCCTTCTCCACCGAAAGGTTAGCAGACGACCTCGGCGCACTCACCACCGCCAAGGCATAACTCACCCACTAACTCCAAAACAAGATAACTGGCCCGCTCCTCGATCTGAGATGCGGGCCGGTTTTTCTGGTGGAAACTTGGGAATCCAGAAATCTCAACCCGCCCCCATCCGCGCATTCACCCTTCCCGCCCCCTTTACTCGTCTTCCGCAACCCCTCGTTGTACGATGAGAAAGTAGGTGTTTCGCGCTCAACGGGAGGACTGGAACGTGACTTGGAATGGGTCCGGAATCGGTAAAGTTATCTTCATGGCAGCAGTACTGGCGGGGGCGATGGTTTTCCCCAGTGCGTCCTTTGCGCAGTTGGCCTATCCCACAACCGTCGCCCCGCCCGCTCCCAATCCGCTCTCTGACCCCACCGTGAAGCCGGGCAAGATGCTTCTCTTCGACCTGGAAGCACGCTTTGCCAAAGACGTGCTCGTGCGCGGCGGTGCGGCCTTTGCCGACTGGTTTGCCGAGGACGGCGTTGCACTGGGCAACGGCGCTGCGCCCCTCATAGGCCGCGTAGCCATCGCCAAATCCGCTAACTGGGACCCTAAGGTCTATCAGCTCATCTGGACCCCCACCGACGCCCTGATGGGGCCGTCTGGAGACATTGGCTACACCTGGGGCCACTTTGAAGGGCACAGCAAGGATGCCAACGGCAAGCCCGTCACAACCAGCGGTCGCTACATCACCATCTGGCGCAAGCAGCCCGACGGCAATTGGAAGGTGGTCTTGGACGCTGGCAGCAACGAGCCGGCGGCGGCTGGTGATTGCTGCAAATTGCCCACAGGTAACTGATTCATAAGCATATAACAGACCCCGCCCAGAGTCCGGATTCCAGAGCCAGTCCGAAGGAAATGCCAAGTAACACCACGAAGGTGTTCTTTGGTAACATCCATAACTGGATATTGGACCCGGCTAGAGTTACTTAGGTCGCAACACCTATGGCCTCGAAAATCCCCCCTTTGTGCTACAGCAATCTAACACTAATTGCCCAATACTGAGACTGGGTGTGTCTGCCTTATGCGCGCAATGCAAGGTCAACAACTCGGGGAACCACAGGGAACGGCTCCGCGGCTGGAGTTCGACATCTTTGACCGCAACCCGGATCCTGTGCTGGATGAGCTGACTGAGCTTTCCGCCGTGTTGAGTACTGCCGATTACGCCTACACGGGCTGGATGGACTTCAATCGCCTGTGGTTCAAAGCGAAATTCGGTTTCCAGGCGCCCGAGCAGGCGCGTTCTTTAACCGCCTGCCAGTGGACGCTGGAGAAGGGCAAATCGCTGTTGATTCGGGATGCGGGGCAGGATCCTCGATTCCCTCCACAGGGAATCGAACTGGCCGGCGCCAAGCCTTGCCGCTCCTATGCCGGAACGCCGCTCATCACCAGCACGCAGCAGGTTGTAGGCACGCTGGCGATTCTGGCGCGCGAGCCGAACCGGTTCAACCAGGAACACATCACGCTTTTGGAGATTCTGGGCCGTCTGGCGGTTACGCGGATTGAGCTTTATGGCCGCATCAGGGCCCAGGAGCAGGCACAGCGAGCCCGGCAGCGGGCAGAACGCGCGCTGGCCATCGAACGATGCTTTGTGGCAGCCACGCTGGACTCGGTCCCGGCGCTGGTTGCTGTGCTGGACACCGCGGGCCGCATGGTGCGGCTGAACTACTCCTGCTCGCAACTGACCGGGCTGAGCCTGGCCGATGCAGCCGGACGGTCCTTTATCGAGGAAGTTCTGGAGGCCGATGATCGGTCCTGGGCCGCGGGAAAGCTGCTCGAGGCCACCGCCGGACAAGTCTCCGGCCCGCATGAAACAGCCTGGCGGATTGGCGGCGATTTAACCCGGCGTGTGAGTTGGACCATGCGGCCACTGAAGGGACCGAACAACGAGATCCAGTATCTGATCGTCAGCGGTCAGGACGTGACCGACCAGCGTCAGATGGAATTGGCGCTCCTCTCCAGCGAGAATCGCTACCGGCAAGTTGTGGAAAGAAGTCTCGGCTTTATTTTTACCTGCTCCATGGAAGGCCGCCTGACCTCGCTGAATGCCTTCACCGCCGAGACTCTCGGCTACCGCGCCGATGATCTGACCGGGCGCGCCGTTACGGAACTTCTCGACACACCCGGCGCGGTTATCTTCCAGGAGTGTCTGCGGACTCTCGAAACCAAAGACGAGTGGCAGGGCGCATTGCCGCTCCGCCGCAGCGACGGTATCTATCGCCGCATCGCCTTCCGCAGCCGCCGCATGGAACTGCCCGGAGAGCGGCCCTTCATCCTCAACCACGGCATCGATGTGACCGAGCAGTACGAAGCCGAGGAGGCCTTGCACCGGGCCACCCGCCAGCGCGAGTTGATTCTCGAGTCGGTGGGAGACGGCATCTACGGCATTGACCTGGACGGTCGCCTGACCTTCATCAACCAGGCCGCAGCGCGCGCCCTGGGCTACACCCCCGATCAGTTGACAGGCCGCGACATCCATGAGGTCATCCACCATAGCCACGCCGATGGCACTCCCTATTCCAAAGCCACCAGCCCCATCCTTCAGAGCATGCGCCGCAGCGAATCCATCCGCATGAGCGATGAAGTCTTCTGGCGTCAGGATGGCACTGCGATTCCAGTCGAATACAGCGCCACCCCGCTCGTTGAGGAGGGCCATATCTCGGGCATGGTCGTGGCCTTCCAGGACATCTCCGAGCGCCGCCGCCTGGAGAAGATGAAGGACGAGTTCATTTCCACGGTGAGTCATGAGCTGCGTACCCCGCTCACTTCGCTGCGAGGCTCGTTGGGGCTACTCTCCTCCGGCACGCTCGACAAACGTCCGGAAAAGCAGAACGAAATGATTCAGATGGCCATCGGCAACTGCGACAGGCTGGTGCGTTTGGTCAATAACATTTTGGATTTTGACGACGTGGAAAGAGGGAAACTCCCGCTCAACCGGGAGGCGGTCGAGGCCGCCGATTTGCTGCGCCGGGCCGCCGACGTGGCCCACACCGCCGCCACTCAGGCCTACATCACATTTCGCATCGATGCCGCGCCCGTTGCGGTCCTTGCCGACGAGGAACGCATCCTGCAAGTGCTCAACGAACTGGTCTCCAACGCCATAAAGTTCTCGCCCCCTGAGACCACGATCCGCCTGGCAGCCCTGCCCTACGGCGATAGCCCCTCCGGCCTCGGTCCCCAGGGCCCCGGTCCCTCCGGTTCCACTGCCGTCTGCGTCATCGTCGAGGACCAGGGTCGCGGCATCGCTCCAGAAAAACTGGAACGCATCTTCGACCGCTTCCAGCAAGGCGACGCCTCCGACTCCCGCGCCCTTGGCGGCACCGGACTGGGCCTGGCCCTCTGCCGCAGCATCGTCGAACAGCACGGCGGCCGCATCTGGGCGGAAAGCAAGCCCGGCCAAGGCAGCCGCTTCCTCTTCACCCTGCCAGGAGCCGCTGCCAGCAGACCATAGTGTCAAGATTGGCAAGCCAAACTGCCTGAACAGTAAAATGGGTCGTGTACCCTCAAACAAACCATGTACAGGCAACCGGAAACCATGGCTCGCCGGAGCGCTCTTTGCAGCGACTACTGCGGGCATGTTTCGTCTTTGGCCTGTGCTCTGCCGCATTTCTCGTGGCTCTGGCGCTGCTGGCGGCTCAGGAGCCATCGGAACCGGCAAGAGCTCCTGAGAGCGCGTCCGTAACTATCCACGGCGTGGTCCGCAACGCCGCATCCAGTCAGCCGTTGCCGCGGGCCCTGGTGCGGATTGAAGGCGACGCCGACACCGGCACCCTGACCGATGGCGATGGCCGCTTCGAGATTCCCCGCGTGCCGCTGGGTCCGCAGGCAATTCAAGTGGTCAAGCCCGGCTTTCGCGATCATCCCTACACCGCTAATGCAGCCATAGCGGACGAAGTCATTGGTCCCGCGCACAATATTCTGGTTGCCGCCGAGATACCCGATCTGGTCTTCACTCTGGCACCCGCCTGCGCCATTCATGGCCGTGTCGAGCTCTCCACCGGCGATCCGGCGCAGGGAATCGAGATCAACCTGCTCCGGCGGGCGGCCGACAGCGGCCGTGCTATTTGGCAGCAGGCGGGCACGGTAAAAACTAACAGCGAAGGCACCTATCGTTTTGCAGGTCTCGCGGATGGTGAGTACGCGCTTTACACCGAACCCGCCATGGACAGCGAACCGGCTATCAACTCCACGGAAACCGTCGGCGGCATTGCACGCCAGGGATACGCCAGCGTTTTTTATCCCGACGCGCGCGACCTGGCCGGAGCCGCAAAGATCCGGCTCTCAGGCGGTGAGCAGGCGCAGGCCAACCTGACGCTCACGCTGGAACCCTTCCAACCCGTTACCGTCACGGTTACGCTTCCGCAGGTCCAATCCTCCGCTACAAACCAAAGCGGAACTGCCAGTTCTGCGATGATTATGGACAGTGCGGGCCATCAGCTCCCCTACCGCGCAGGCTACGATCAGGTGACGCATACCCTAATGGCCCTGGTGCCCGATGGAAGCTATTCACTGCACTTCTCCTTGAGCCCGCCCGGAATGAAAATTGCTCAGGCCTTCGCTGAGGGACGAAACCCGGCCCAGGTTCTTGACACACTGGTTGGGACGGTGGATTTTTCCGTAGCTGGGCACGCTCTTCCAAATTTGCGCCTCCCGCTCTCACCCTCTCATCAACATCCGGTCGAACTCTCCATCACGCGCGACGCCTCATCCCCTGCACAGCCCGGCACAACCCAAAGCAGTGCGGGCCAGATTACGGTCATGCTGAGCCGTACCGGCGAATGGATCATGGACGGCGTGATGAGCGCTTATGCAAACGGCTCCAGCCCCGGCCCGATGGAACCGGTTTACACCATGCCCGGCTCCTATTGGGTGCATACCAGCATCGGGCTGAAGGGCCTTTGCGAGTCGTCGTTCACTGCCGGAGGCGCCAACCTCGCACGCGAACCAGTGACTCTTGGCCTCTCTGGTTCCGCGGCGCCCATGGAGCTCACCCTGCGCGACGACTGCGCCAGCCTCTCTCTCAGCCTGCCGCAGTCCCTCGCCGCACAGGCTTCCGGCGAGGAGCCTTTTTATACCGTCTACGTGGTTCCGGATTTCGACTCCACGGGAGACGTGCAACCCTCCACCCTCCGTACCTCAACCGGCGGGTCCATCACGCTGGAGAATCTCACGCCCGGCAGCTATCGCGTCTACACCTTCACCGGACCGGCGCGCCTGGAATACCGCAACCCCGCTGCACTGGCGGCGCTGCCGAACCCCGGCCAGGAAGTCACCTTGTCTCCCGGCTCCACGAGCAACCTTGTGCTGGAGGTCCCTGGCCCATGATGCCGGCAGCCCTCTCTCAATTCAGTGCTCACCGCCGCCTGCAAGGCTTCGTGATCCTGCTGGCAACGGTTTGTCTGCCAGCCATGCCACAAACCCCTCATTCCTCTTCGCCTCCCGCCTCCGGCCTCTACCGCATCGCCGGAAAGGTGGTGAACGCGGTCACTGGAGAGCCGGTGCGGCGCGCCGCCGTGGCCCTTCTGGCTGTGGAAGACAGCCGCCCCATCGCGTCGGTTGAATCCGGCAACGACGGGAGCTTCGCGCTGGAAGGGCTGCCCGCGGCCAAGTACCAACTGACCGCATCCAGGCGCGGCTTCCGCACCGCCTTTTACGACGAACACGACGAGTTCAGCACCGCCATTGTTACCGGCGCGGGCCAGGAGACCACTAATCTCACCTTCCGTCTCGTCCCCGGCGCTTTACTTCACGGAGTAGTCACGGCCGACGGCGGCGACCCGGTAGAGGGAGCCGATGTGATGCTTTTCCTCAAGCCGCACAGACCGGGAGACCGGATCGTCGAGGCCGGTTCCGCCCTCACTGACGACACCGGCGCCTACGAGTTCGGCAATCTGGCCGCCGGGGAATATCTGCTGGCGGTCAAGGCCGAACCCTGGTACGCGCTCCACCACCCCAGCATCAATACCCACCCGAGGCCGGCCAACGACCCCAGCGCCGCGCTCGATGTGGCTTATCCTGTCACTTATTTCGATTCCACAACGGACGAAACCTCAGCATCCCCCATCGTGTTGGCCGGAGGCAGCCGCGAAGAAGCCAACATCACCCTGCACGCGGTTCCGGCCCTGCATCTCACCCTCGAAGCGCCTCGCGCCGAGCGCGGCGAGGTCATACCCGTGCTGCACCAGACTATCTTCGGCGCCAAAGTTTTCACGGAGAGCCTTGCCTCGCCACCGGATCCCCGGCAAGCAACCGTAGAGTTCACCGGCATCGCCCCCGGCCACTATGAAGTGGAGCAGGCTGAGCCGCGCATCGTGGAGCTGGACGCTACCGTCAATCAGCGCATAGATACATCGCTCGGCACGCCCACCGTGGAGATCTCCGGAACCCTCCAAACCTCCTCCGGCTCATCGCTGAAGGACGAGGCAACAGTAACCCTCGAACCGCTTGATTCTGCTCTCCGCCAGACCCCGATACAGACCGTCTGCCTTCAGGGCGCATTCAGCTTTCCCAAGGTCCCGCCGGGCGCCTGGGAACTCTGGCCCGAGAGCGCTGGCAGGCAGTTGCCGATTCCGTCGATCGCGGTAGACGGCCGCACGCACGTAGGCAACCGGCTGACAGTGCAGGATCGCCCATTATCCGTCGTAGTGACCGTCAGTCAGGCAGAGACGCGCATCGAGGGCTTTGCCCGCATGATCGGGACAACCGGGGCCCCCAGCGACCGGTTTTCGTCGCTGGGGTGGAAGGGTATCGCAGGCGTCATGGTCGTGCTCGTGCCCAAGAACAGGTCTGCTTTCCGGAGTCTGGTCCGGCGCGACCAGTCGGACTCCGACGGCAGCTTTGCCCTTCGCGATGTGGTTCCCGGCCAATATACGTTGGTGGCTATTCCGGACGGATGGGCTCTGGACTGGGCGCAGCCCGAGCTTATAGGACGCTATCTTCCCAAAGGTGTCGCCGTCACAATAACGGAAAACTCCGGCAAACTCGTCCGCTTGTCCGAGCCGGTTCCGGTGCAGGCACGTTATTGATCCGTCCCCAAAGGATCGAACCGCAACAACGGCTGCGATCCTGAGCGGAGCCTCGCCGCTGGTGCCTGCCGCTCCTGCTTTAGTCAATCTTGATGGGTCCTTTATGCGCAACCTGCTAAAAGATACAAACAGTGTCCAGGCGGCTACAGCGGAACCAGAGTAGATGTACCCCGGAAGCAAGCACACCAAGTGGTTTTTTCCTTAAGAAAAAGCCATCCGGAAGACTCTCAATGAGAGTACGTTTACTCTGGTTTCGCTCTAGGATTCCGCTGCCGGAACTCTGAATCCGCTGTAAGGAAAGCCCACGGTCCATCATGAGCGCCGGCCATCCAGTAGAAATGGAAACGCTTTTCGGAGACTATGCGCTCGATCGTGCCTTTGACGAGATGCGCGAGGCCGATGGACAGGTGCGGCCGCACTATCGCGCGTTGGCCGAGACTCTGGCGCGCCTGCCTCAGGATGAGTTGCAGAGGCGCAAGCAGTCCGCGGACCTGTCGTTTCTGACCCAGGGCATTACCTTCACCGTCTACGGCCGCGATGAGGGAACCGAGCGCATCTTTCCCTATGACCTGCTGCCGCGGCTGGTTACGGCCCAGGAGTGGGACCGGATCGAGCGCGGGCTGACGCAGCGGATCACCGCGCTCAACCTCTTCCTGCGCGATGTCTACTCCGAGGCCAGGATTCTGAGCGACCGCGTGGTGCCCCGCGACCTGGTCTACAGTTGCAAGCACTACCGGCGGCAGATGCGCGGCCTCCAGGTGCCGCGCAATGTCTATATCGCGGTGGTCGGCTCGGATCTTTTGCGATTGAACACCGGCGAGTTTGTGGTGCTCGAAGATAACTTGCGCGTCCCCTCCGGCGTGAGCTACATGCTGACCAACCGCCGGGTGATGAAGCGGACCTTTCCGCAGCTCTTCTCGAGTTACGGCGTCCGGCCCATTGAGCACTACCCGCAACTGCTGCTGGCCACGTTGCGTTCGCTGGCTCCGGAGGGCCGGCCGGTGCCGAATATCGTGCTGCTAACGCCGGGGGTCTTCAACTCCGCATACTTCGAGCACACCTATCTCGCCCGCCAGATGGGCATTGACCTGGTCGAGGGCCGGGATTTGGTGACCCACGACAACATCGTCTATATGCGCACCACGGATGGGCTGAAGCGCGTGGACGTGATCTACCGCAGGGTGGACGACGACTTCAGCGATCCGCTGGTCTTTCGCGCGGATTCGTCGTTGGGCTGCTCGGGGCTCTTCAACGCATATCGCGCCGGCAACGTGACGGTGACCAACGCATTCGGCACCGGTCTCGCCGACGATAAGGCGCTCTACGCTTATGTACCGCGCATCATCCGCTATTACTTGAACGAGGACGCGATTCTGCCCAACGTCGAGACCTACCTGATGACAGATGAGAAGGAGCGCCGGCACGTGTTGGCCAATCTGGACAAGCTGGTGGTGAAGGCGGTGGGCGAAAGCGGCGGTTACGGCATGTTGATCGGCCCGCACTCGACGGCTAGGCAGCGAGAAGAGTTTGCGCGCCAGATTGAGGCCAATCCGCGCAACTACATCGCGCAACCCACGCTGGATTTTTCACGCGCTCCGTGCCTCATCAATAATCGTCTGGAGCCGCGCCACGTGGACCTGCGGCCTTACGTACTTTTTGGCGACAAGGTAAACATCGTTCCGGGAGGCCTGACACGCGTGGCTCTCGAAAGAGGGTCGCTGGTGGTCAACTCCTCGCAGGGCGGCGGCAGCAAAGATACCTGGGTTCTGGAACAGTAAGCCTGCAAGGGAGTAAGGGAAAAACGGATGCTATCGCGCGTTGCAGACAGTCTTTACTGGATGAGCCGTTATCTGGAGCGGGCGGAGAACACCGCGCGCCAGTTGGACGTGACCATGAACCTGATGCTGGACCCCGGCGGCGCGAGTGCGGAGATCCGCTGGCAGCGGCTGACCGGCTCACTGGGCAAATCGGCCGGCATGGAGTGGAACGGCGACCTCGAACAGATGGCGCGCAAACTGGTATTCGACGGCCTTCACCCGGCTTCGGTTACGTTTTGCGTGAACGGGGCCAGAGAGAACGCCCGCCAGGTGCGCGAGGAGATTTCGAGCGAGCAGTGGCAGCGGCTCAACCGGCTCTTCCACCAGATGCACTCGGAGAACGCACTGGCTCTGTTCAGTTCCAATATCAACGACTCGCTGGCCTCGGTCATCGATGGCATTCACCTCTTCCAGGGAGTAAGCGATACGACCATGATTCATGGCCAGGGCTGGCAATTCATCCGGTTGGGCCGCTATCTGGAGCGTGCCTATGCGACGGCCACGCTGCTTGAGGTCTACCAGCCCGATCTGATCCTCACCCCGGAACGCGAACACTCCGGCTACCAATACCTGGAGCTGGTAGGTCTGCTGCGTTGCAGTACCTCCTTCGAAGCGTATTGCCACGAATATACCGCCGACCTTTCTCCCGGCCGCATTCTGGAGTTTCTGCTGTTGAACCGCGACTTTCCTCACGCCATCCGCTACTGCGTCGACAGCATCCGCGACTCCGTCGACAAAATCCAGCGCACTGGCGGCCGCCGCCCCCCGGACGAGCTGACGGCGGTTATCGGCCGGCTGCACGCCATGCTGGGCTTCACCACCATCTCGGAGATCCTGGCCGCCGATGCGGCGAGTTTCCTGCACACCATCCGCGAGCAGTGCATGCGCGTTCACGAGCTCATCTACCACCATTATGTGCATTACTCGATTCAGTCCGCGCTGGTTGCTTAGGAGAAAACGGGAGCAAGCATGAACTTCTATTCCATACGCCACCTTACGCGCTTCCGCTATTCGCAACCCATTAGCGAAAGCATTATGGAGACGCGCATGCACCCGCGCTCCGACTCGAACCAGCACTGCCTCAGCTTCTCGCTCTCGGTTAGCCCGCGCTGCCGCGTCTTCACCTATCGTGACCACCAGGGCAACAACGTGCAGCATTTCGACATTCCCGGCGAACACACCCAACTGGTCATCGTCGCCGAGTCGGTCGTGGAGCAGCAGACGCCGACCGACATACCCCGCTTCCTGTCGCCCGACGCCTGGGGCGCCCTCGACGACATGGTCGATACCGGCGATTACTGGGAGATGCTGCTGCCCTCGACATTTGCCATTGAAACTCCGGCGCTCACCCTGCTGGCCAAGCAGATGGGCGTAGCCCGCCGCGACGATCCGTTGATGCTGGTCGAGGAACTCAACCGGAGGCTCTTCGAATACTTCGAGTACGTGCCCCGCTCCACGCGCGTGGACTCGCCCATCGACGAAGCCATCGTCAGCGGCAAGGGCGTCTGCCAGGACTTCGCCCACACCATGATCGCCCTGTTGCGCAAGGTGAGGATTCCGGCCCGCTACGTCTCCGGCTACCTCTACCGCGGCCGTGAGGACCACGACCGCTCCACTCCGGACGCCTCCCACGCATGGGTCGATGTGCTGTTGCCGCAACTCGGCTGGGTGGGTTTCGATCCCACCAACAATCTTGTCGCCCACCACCGGCACATCCGCGCCGCAGTGGGCCGGGATTATGCCGACGTGCCTCCCACGCACGGCATCTTCCGAGGCAAAACCAACAGCGAACTCTATGTGGCCGTTCAGGTGGATGCCAGCGAGCAACCACCGGCCCTGGACCGCAAGCTGCCCATCCCCGACGATTGGTCGGTCCTGGTCGAGCGCGCTCAGCACCCCCCCGAACCCAGCATCCCATTTATCGATTTGCAGCAAATGCAGCAGCAACAATAGGACTGCCCGCGCCAACCTCAATCGGCCTTCCGCACCTCGGCCGCAATCTTTCTGAGCTCCGGCAGGACCCGGCCCAGCGCCATCGGCTTCGCATCGCGCCTGCCCAAAGCAAAATACACATCGCGATAATGCAGGTAGAGCTGTTCATAGACTGCAACTGCTTTGGAGTCGGGCTGGACCGTGCGCAGCGGCAGGCAGACCGCGGCCTGCGCCTCCTCGATGGTCTTGTAGGCCCCGGCCGCCAGCAGAGCGAAGATCCCCGAGCCCAGGCTGGTAGGAATGCCCGCGGGCACCATCACCGGTTTGTTCAGCACGTTGGCGTAGACCTGGTTCAGCACTTCGCTCTTCTGCGGAATGCCGCCGGCGTTGATGACGCGATCCACACGGACGCCGTATTCGGCCATGCGCTCCAGGATGATCCGCGTGTGGAAGGCGGTGCCTTCGATGGCCGCGAACAACTCGTCCTGCGCGGTATGCACCAGGTTCCAGCCCAGCGTAACGCCGCCCAGCTCGGGATTCACCAGCACTGTGCGGTCGCCATTGTCCCAGCTCAGCCGCAAGAGGCCGGTCTGCCCGGCCTTGTAGGCCTCCAAGCCTACAGACAGCGCGGCCACAGTGGTTTGAGCGCGGCGAGCCACGGCTTCGAAAATATCCCCCGTCGCAGAGAGCCCGGCCTCGATACCCGTATAGCCGGGATGAACGCTCCCCGGCACCACACCGCAGACGCCGGGAACCAGTTGCGCCTCGCGAGCCATGGCGATAATGCACGTGGAGGTGCCCACCACATTCACCACGTCACCTTCGCGGATGTTGGAGCCGATGGCGTCCCAGTGCGCGTCGAATGCGCCCACCGGAATAGGGATTCCGGCGCGCAGGCCCAGCTTCTCAGCCCACTCCGCCGTGAGCCGCCCGGCCAGGTGGTCGCTGGTCAGGTATTCGCCTCCCAGCTTTGCGCGTACGCCTTTAAAAAGCGGGTCCACGGCCACCAGAAACTCCTCCGGCGGCAACCCGCCCCACCTGGGGTTCCACATCCACTTGTGGCCCATGGCGCAAACGCTGCGCTTCAACTCGCTGACGGTCTTGATGCCGCTCAGCGTAGCCGCCACCATATCGCAATGTTCGAGAGCGGTGACGAAGTGCGAGCGCTTCTCCGGGTTGTGGCGCAGCCAGTGCAGTAGCTTGGCGAAGCCCCACTCGTGTGAGTAGACTCCGCCGCACCACTCGATCCCTTCGAAGCCCAATTCATGCGCCTTCCGCGTGATCTCCTCGGCCTCGGCAAAAGCGCGATGATCGCACCACAGGTAATACTCATCCAGCGGTTCCAGACCTTCGCCCACCGGAATCACGCTGGAGCCGGTCGTGTCCAGCGCAATGGCCGCTACGTCATTCCCGTCGATGCCGGTGCTCTTGAGCGCGTCGCGGGTGGCTGCGGCCAACGCAGACATCTGGTCCGCGTGGGACTGGGTGGCAAAGTTTGGATCCTCGCGGCGGCGATGCAGCGGGTAAGAGGCCGATGCTGTCCCGATCGGGCCCTTCTGGCTGTCGACAAGAGTGACGCGAACGCTGAGTGTGCCGAAGTCAACCCCGGCAACGATGGTCATGAAATAAGTCCCCCAAGTAAACGCTTTCTAACTCGTAAACCAGAGTACAACATGCCCCACTCGTATGTCCGTGATTCCCTAAGCAGACGCCCGTTGCAAAGTAAAGATAGGCGCTTCCGATAAGATAGGCAGAGAATTCCTGGGCAATCCGAGCCCTCCAAACGAGGTCCAATGCAAAACGCGGAAAAAACGCTGGTGCTGGGGCTGGGCAACGTCCTGATGGGCGATGAAGGCATCGGCGTTCACGTGGTGAGGGCTCTGGAGCAACACAAACTTCCGGCCGGCGTGGAGTGTCTCGACGGCGGCACAGGCGGATTCATTCTCCTCGAGCCGCTGCAAAGCGCCAACCGCATTGTGCTGGTGGATGCTGCCAACGACGGCAACCCACCGGGAACGGTCACGCGCACCACGCCGCGTTTCTCAAGCGACTACCCGCCAACGCTGACGGCTCACGACATCGGCGTCAAAGACCTGCTGGACGTCTTCTACATGCAGGGCGGAGAACGCGAGGTCGTGCTCTATGCCATCGCCATCGATCCGCAACAGCCCATTTCGATGAGCCTCTCCGCCGTAGGGACCAAGGCCGCCGCGGAGGCCGTGGAGCGGATTCTTGCGGAGTTGCGAGCAAGCGAATAAAGTTGCGGCGGAAACCTGGACCTGCGCGATTGATCTGGTTCCAGAGGCTTGCACACCCACAGAGCTGTCATCCTGGGCGGAGGTCGCGCAACCGGGGCCCCCAGCGACTCGGGGTCCCCGGCGAGCGATTTCTGCTCGCTGGGGTGAAGGGACAGGTCTTCGTCGCTGGGGTGGCGGGGCGACCGAAGTCGAAAGCCTGCTCTGAGCGCAGTCGAAGGGGACCTGCGGTTGCTTTTGCTCTTCTCTGTCTCAATCCAATCAGGCCGCATCAATACCCCGTCGTCTCAGGGGCCAGTTCCCTCCCCCTGGCCTCGAAGTGCGCTTCGATCTCTTCCAGTGTCTTGCCTTTGGTCTCCGGCAGCAGGAACACCGCGACCAGAAAGTAGATAGCCGTGAAGCCAGAGAATAGGAAAAACATCGAGGAATAGCCGTACTTGCCCACAAAGGGTAAAAAAATACCGGCCAGGGTTGTGGAAACCAGTTGATTGACGACCAGAGCAATGCTCATGCCATTGGAGCGAATGCGGGTGGGCATCAACTCCGATAAGGCCAGCCACACGCAAACACCGGGTCCCAATGCAAAGAACGCCATGAACGCATACAGGCCGAGAGCGACGCGCCAGCCGTGACTGGCGTCTGGCACCTGGCCGACGAGCGCCTTCTCGATTTTGAGCGGAGCGGACCGTGCGGCCTCGAGATTGGCGAATGGATTCTTGAACAGCGCTTCGATCCGGTTGGCCGGAACGCAGCTTGCTCGCGTAATTTCAATGGGAGCGGCAGCGGAATCGTCGGAGCGCACAAAGCCGGTAACCGCCGTGAAATCGCCATACGAGTAAATGATGGACAGCGAGGCGCGGCCAGCGTCGATCTGTCGCTCCGCGGAGCCTTGAGAGGCCAGCAGCCGGCTGGCCTCTCCATGCTCGAAGCGCAGCTTCAGCTCCCCATTCGCCCCCACCATGGCTTGAACCTGCTCGCGGCGATCCACGCTCACTCTCTCCGTCCTGAGAAACAAAATTCCCACGCTCACCAGGGAAACGAAGACTCCGCTTGTTCCCAGCACGAGTAGGAATTTGCGCCCCTTTCGATCCACCAGCGCCACCCCCACCATGGTCATGAGGAAATTGACAACCGTGAATAAAACATAGCCCCAGTGAGCATGAAGGTCCGACAATCCGCTTTGCAGCAGAATGCCGGTGTTGTATCCGATGATCGAGTTGACGCCGGTCGCGGTGTTGCAGGATAGGATGACACAGGCCAGCAGAAAGGGAATCACATACTTTCGGCGCAGGATGGAATCCCGCATCTTCCATCCGGATAGGCGCTGCGGCGCGGGTACAGCCGCCAGCTCTTCCATCTCCCGCAACTCCAGGCTGGCCTGTTGCGGAGTCCGGGAGCGAAGCAGCGCCTCCAGGGCGAGTTCTTTCTTGCCGCGCCGGAAGAGCCAGCGTGGCGATTCCGTCACCAGCAGGCTGCCCGCCACAAACAAAATGCCGGGAGGAAGGGAGACCCAGAAGATGCGCCGCCAGGCCTGGTCCTTGAAACCAAAAAGCGTTTGTGCGTCGGCGGTGGCAGCCACCGCCTGGACGCGATAGCTGAAGTACATCCCTATAACCGCTGCCGCGACAATGCCAAGCGTGAGCAGCCACTGGAACACCGCCGTGCCCCGGCCGCGATTGGATGCCGTCAGGCACTCGGCCAGATACAGCGGAACCACCACTCCGATGAATCCGCCGCTGATGCCCTGGCACAGCCGCCCGAAAAACAACGGTCCGTAGCCGTGCGAGAGAGCAATCGCCGGAATGCTAAGCATGAATGCGACGCCGCTAAGGACCATCAGCGGTTTGCGGCCAATCCAGTCGGCGAGCGCGCCCGCAAAGAGAGTCGAAATGACGCTCCCCAGCAATACCGCCGCTACGATGACGGATAGCTGCGCGGTCGTAAGGCGCGATGTCGCCTCCAGATAAGGCAATGCCCCGCCGATGATGCCCACGTCGATCCCGTAGAGCAGGCCGCCCAGCCCCGCTACCAGCAGGAGAAAGAGATTGTAACCGCGCCTCCCGGAGGAACCGGCATTTGTACGCGGGTTTGTAAATGCGATAGTGTCGGTCGGAATGGCGCGCCCCTTACCTATAATCTACTTCCGGCCAAGCTGGGAGAACCGCCGGCCAGGCAGAAAATTTTACCCCAAAGCAGCATGACGCCGGGCCAGCAGCGATTTCCGGCAACACAGCCTCGCGAATCTCCCATTGAGTGCGAGGCACTACGCGAAAAACCCTAACTGCCCGTACAATCTACCTATAGGAGAACCGCGCCATGCCCCGTGTTTATATGGACGCCAATGCCACTACCCCTCTGCTGCCCGAAGTGATAGAGGCCATGCGCCCATATTGGATGGAGCACTTCGGCAACGCCTCCTCAATCCACCTAGACGGGCAGCAGGCGCACACTGCTGTGGACCGGGCCCGTGAAGCCATGGCCGGGTTCTTCAACTGCTCCGCCGCCGAGGTGGTCTTCAACTCCGGTGGTACCGAGGGCGACAACACGGCCATCTTTGGCTTGCTCCGCCCCGGCGACCACTTCATCACCACCTCCATCGAGCACTCCGCGATTCTGCGCGCGGCGGTTCGCATGGCGCAGCATGGCGTGGAGACGACCTTCGTCGATCCCGCCGCGAACGGCCTCATCGATCCAGCGGACATCCTGCGCGCCATCCGTCCCCAGACCCGCCTCATCAGCGTCATGCTGGCCAACAACGAGACCGGCGTTCTCCAACCCGTCGAAGAGATAAGCAGGATCGCCGCCGATACCGGCGTTTTCTTCCATATCGATGCCGTGCAGGGCGCGGGCAAGGTCGTCTTCGACGTCCGCCGCTTCGGTTGCCATCTGCTCTCCATCAGCGCCCACAAGATGCACGGCCCCAAGGGCGTCGGCACTCTGTTTATGCGCTGCGGAACTCCTATCGAGCCGCTCCTGGTGGGTGGAAGCCATGAACGCCGCCAGCGCGCCGGAACCGAGAACGTGCCCGGCATCGTCGGCCTGGCCAAGGCCGCGGAACTGGCGATGGCCAGCCTTGAAGATGGAGCCATCGACCGTCTGACGGCCTTGCGCGACCGGCTGGAAGCGGGGATTCTCGCGCTGCCCGGCACTGGCGTTAACGGAGCCTGGGACGGAGACAAGCCTGTGCCGCGCGTGGCCAACACCACCAACATCTGGTTCGACCAATTGGAAGGCGAGGCGCTGGTCATCGCCTTGGACCTGAAGGGCGTTTCTGTCTCCGGCGGCTCGGCCTGCCACTCCGGAGCCACCGAGCCCAGCCACGTGCTGATGGCCATGGGCTTGAACAAGACCCGTGCCCGCGCCAGCCTCCGCTTCAGCCTGCTCAAAACCGTAACCGAAGCCGATGTGGACTACGTTCTGAAAGTTGTGCCGGAAGCCGTCGAACACCTGCGGGCGCTTTCGCCGGTAGCGGCGGGAACCTTGGGGTAAAAGTTTCTCCAGCGATATAGACCCCTTTGACTGCGCTCATAGTATTGAAATTGAACGAAACTGGAGTTTTTTTCGTATCCAACCATTGAGGATGTGTCATGAAAACTCTGAAGGTCTCTTTAATAGGAACTGCTGTTGGGTTGGGGGCATGGGTGTTGGGCATCGGGCATCTCATATGGCCCGCTCATCCTCAATGGGCCGGCTTTCTGCTGACCCTCGTCACAACCATTGTGGTTCAGGTTAGCTGGCCTTGGTTGGCTGAATAAAATCGCACCAGACCCTATAGGCTTCTTCATGACGAAGACAGAGACCATCGCCGTAGCCATGTCCGGAGGGGTAGACTCCTCGACGGTTGCGGCCATGCTCGCTCACGCGGGCGACGGCTCTGCTGCTTCACGAAATACTGTGGTGGGGCTGACCCTCCAGCTTTGGGATCAGACGCGCCTGGCCGGCCGCCACGGCATTCCCGACAACCCGGGGTCCCCAACGACAGGTCTTCGTCGTTGGGGTGGTGAAGCGCCCAAGGCCGGCCGCTGCTGTTCTTTGGACGACGTCTACGACGCCCGCCACGTCGCCGAGCACCTAGGTATTCCCTACTATGTCGTCAACCAGCAGGAGCGCTTCGAGCGCGATGTGGTCCGGCCCTTTGTCGAGGAATACCTGGCCGGCCGCACGCCGATTCCCTGCTCCCTTTGCAACAATCACCTCAAGTTCGATCAGTTGCTCCAGACCGCCCGAAGCATCGGCGCCAGCCGCATCGCCACTGGCCACTATGCGGTCAACGAGTACGACCCCGTCCGCGCCCGCTGGATTCTCAAGCGCCCTGCCGACCTGGCCAAGGATCAGACTTATTTCCTATTTGGGCTGACCCAGGCCCAGTTGGCCTGCACGCTCTTCCCGTTGGGCCGCCTCACCAAGCCGGAGGTGCGCGAGGTCGCCCGCCAGCACGGGCTGGCTCTGGCCGAAAAGCCCGACTCGCAGGAGATCTGCTTCATCCCCGGAGGCGACTACAAGCAGTTCCTCACCGCATACCTCGAAGAGCAGGGAGAACGGCTTCCTGAAACTGCTGGCGAACTCGTAGCCCCAAACGGCGAGGTGCTGGGCCGGCACGAGGGCATCTTCAACTTCACCGTGGGTCAGCGTAAGGGATTGGGCGTCAGCTCGCCCTCGCCGCTCTATGTGCTCAGTATTGACCCAGCCAGCAATCGCGTCGTCGTGGGAGCCGACGCCGAACTCGCCACCCGCACCCTGCGCGCACGCCGCCTGAACTGGATCAGCATTCCCGAACTGACCGGATCGATGCGGGTGCAGATCAAGATTCGCCATCGCCACGAACCCGCCTGGGCCTCTCTGGAATCAGCCGGCGCCGACGAGGTCCTCGCCACTTTCGACGAGCCACAGCGCGCCGTCACGCCGGGGCAGTCCGCCGTCTTCTACGACGGGGACGAGGTTGTCGGCGGCGGTTGGATCGTCTAAGAACCGCAAGGCTTGTGAGCCCTCACCGTTAAACGAATATATCCTTGTCTGCGGAAGAGGGGTCGCGGTGAGAGCGGGTCTGCCGGAGCGCGGACTCAGAGGAGCGCAGCGACTCGATGATCGCCTTGGCTGATGCCAACAGGCGCGATAGTTGCCGCATCGGCCTGCTGACGGCGTCGGTCACAAAGCCGCTGGCCCGATCGACGGTGTCCAGAATGCCGGTCAACATGGCATCTACACGGCTGGCCTGGCGGTTCACCCGTACCAGCACATGAGCGACCGTGGATCGCACCTCCGCGCTCTGCTCCCGCAACCCGTGCGTCATCTCCGCCACGTCGGTGACGGTGGCTTCCACCTTCGGCGCCAGGCGCGTAAAAAGATCCCGGGTGTTATAGATGATGGGCATCAGCGAAGAGCGCAGGTCTTCTGCCTCCTCTTTGAGGGAACGAGCTGCCTTGCGCACGGCGATGAAGATCGCCAGCAGAATAATCGCCTGTAGCAGCACCGCAAGCGCGGTGACGGCCACAACGGCGAGCAGAATGGTTTGATTGTCTAAATTTGGCATCGAAATGTTCTCGCGCAGGACCTCTGCGGACTTGCAATAACGTGTTTTGAAGGCGCTTCCCTTGGGTAAGAGGAAGCGTCCTGTCCGGAACCTGCGCGCGAGTGCACTCAGCCACTCTCGCGCACAGTTCCAAAGCGAACGTAAAAAACAAGGACGCCGGACCCGAATACAACTCGGGAAAAACCGGCTGCTCAATACTACTTCGTTTCGCCTGCTCCGGGAGGTGTCTTATACGCCTGGCGTCCCGCATCCACGGCCGCGCTCACCCGGTTGCTCTGTTCGGCAACCAGGTTCTTGCCCCGCTCCACAAACTCTTCCCACTGCGCCCGTCCGCGATCTACAGCCTCGCGGCCGCGATCTACGTATTCGCCCACCTGTTCTTTGCTTCTGTCCACCAGGGCGCTTACTTCTTCGGCAGCCTGCCGGGCGCGGTTGCGCACGTAGTCGGTTCCGTCGCGGGCGCCGCTTAGCAGATCTTCACGAGTTTCACGGCCGCTCTTGGGGGCATAGAGGATCCCCACCAGTGCGCCCACGCCCAATCCGGCTAGAAACCACGCCAGACCGTATCCTTTGTTTTCTTCTGCCATGACGAAATATCTCCTTTCGCTCAGCCTGGAAGAATGCCTGAGCGTACCAAATTCCACAGTGTGCCGCAAATCGCGGAATCGATTGCGCGGATCGGCGCAAGCTCCCGTCCAGATTGAATCTCTATGCAACCCCACCGCATTGGACGCCGGTCAATTGTACGGAGTTGCATAGCCTTCCGATGAAAACTATAACCTATTATGCCTCAGTACAATACGGCAGTGCTGTTCATTATTGAACGTTCGTTCTGAGTCCGGCAACTGAATAGTGCCGCGCTCGTTCCGATTCCAGCAAAAGAATGAGTGAAAAACCTGTTGTATATCCTTCTTTCTTATTTGCCGTTGCCGCAGGAACGCGCCATTACTTCAGCAAAATTCACGGCTCGCCGATCGCTTAACTGGGCAATCTGTTCGCGGCAACTGAAGCCATCAGCGACGATAATCGTCGTGGGCGCTGCGGACTCGACCGCAGGCAGCAGGCCGTCCTGAGCGATGGTCTTCGAGACTTCAATCTTGTCGGCTGCAAAGCCGAAGGGGCCGGCCATACCGCAGCAACCGGCCTGGATCGTTTCAACTGTAGCGCCGGCCTGGCGGAGCAGGGCAATCTCGCTGGCCGGTCCGCCGAAGACGGCTTTGTGGTGGCAGTGGCCGTGGACCAGAACCCGCGCTCCGGTGAGCCGTCCTGTTGCAAAGCCGGGAGCTTTGGCAGCCAGCCAATCGGCCAGCAGCCAGACCTGCAGGCTGAGGCGCTGGGCGCGCGGGTCGCTGGGGAAGAGCTCCAGCAACTCGTCCTTGAAGACGCTGGCGCAGCTTGGTTCAAGGAAGATGAACGGATAGCCTGCATCAATCTCGCGGGCCATGCGATTGAGGACCTTGGCGAGGTACATGCGGGCCGCGCCGAGCAGGCCGAAGTCGTAGAGCGGGCGGCCGCAGCAGATGTGCCCCTTGGGAATGTGGACTCGAAAGCTGGCCTGGGTAAGAACCCTTTCGGCGGCAATCAATGTTTGCGGATGATAGTAGTTGTTCCAGGTGTCGGGCCACAGCACGACCACTTGCATTGCGGCCAACGCTCTCTTGGGGGCTAAACAGGCTCCAGATAAACTCGCTTGTGTGTCAGGGCACGACTTCAGTCGTGCCGCAAACCCTGCGAAAACACCGCGGGCTTTAGCCCCTTTAGGAGAACGCGATCCGGAGGGAGGCGGGAGTTTCAACCCCCGCACAAGACCAACAGAATCGATAAGGGCTTTAGCCCCGGAGGGACGCTTTCCGCTATTTTCACCCGAAATCCCGAGTTTTTCCGCAGCCTCTGAACTCCCCGGCTCCCCGGTAGGGTCACTCTCCGGCCTGAATCCCCGGCCTGCCATTCCGCGTTGGTAGCTCTTCGCGGCCAGCCGCGGCAGTTGCCGCTCTTGCGCCACTCCAACGATCCGCTTAATGAGCGGGCTGGTGACAGGGCCGGTCAGCAGCGTATTGGTCAGCGTGGGAGTCACCGAGCCCCAGCGAGCCAGTTGGTCGGCAAAACCGAAGATGTAGTGGCGGAGCGGGTGGAGGCGCCCCTTGTAGCGCTGGGCCAGGAACTCCGATTTGTAAGCCGCCATGTCCACCTGGACCGGGCACTCGGATTTGCAGGCCTTGCAACTGAGGCAAAGCTCCAATGCCTCGTGGACAGCCTGGCTTTGGAAGCCTTCTTTCTGCAGAGCTCCGGCGAGCATCTCCCACAGCAGGCGCGCGCGGCCGCGGGTGGAGTGCTGCTCCTCTCCAGTGGCGCGGAAGCTGGGACACATAACGCCGCCCTCGGTGTTGCGGCATGCGCCCACGCCCACGCAGCGCTCGGTGGCGCGTTCCAGTGAACCCTGGTCAGCGGCAAAAACAAAGTGCGTCTCCGGCGCAGTCTGCGATTGCGTTCGGGCCAGGTCCGCCAGCCGGTGGCGAAGATTTTCCACCGGGTCGTAAACGCGGACGGCATCCACCAGCTTGCCGGGATTCATGCGGTTATCGGGGTCCCAGAGAGCTTTGAACTCGCGGAAGGCCTGCATGAGTTCCGGACCGAACATCTTGGGCAGCAGAGCCGCGCGGGACTGGCCGTCGCCGTGTTCGCCGCTGAGCGACCCACCGAAGCTGAGCACCACATCGGCGGCGCGTTCGATGAACTCGCGGAAGCGGCGCAATCCCTCGACGGTGCGGAAGTCGAAGTTGATCCGCGTGTGGACGCAGCCTTGTCCGTAGTGGCCATAGAGCGGGCTTCGATAGCCGTACTCGTCCATCAGGGCGGTGATGCGGCGCAGATAATTGCCCAGTTGGGCGGGCGGGATGGCAGCGTCCTCCCAGCCCTCGAACCTGTCGGGCTCGCCGGGCACGGAGACCATGGCGCCAAGGGCGGAGTCGCGGACATGCCAGATGCTGGCAGCCTCTTCGGCGGTACAAATGCGGGCCACGGGCGGTACAGGCCAGGCCTGGGAGGCGCGAGCGAGCGTCTCCGCCTTAGTCTGGGCCTCTTCGGCTGTCCAACCGCCCACCTCGACCAGCAGAAAGCTGGTGCCGGAAGGTAGCTGAGCCAGATCCTTGAGCGCCAGCCCCTTGCGGCGCATGAAGTCGACCAGCAAATGGTCGAAACCTTCCAGGCCGATGGGCCTGTGTTCCAACGCCAGCGGAACGGCGTCGGCGGCCAGGAATGGATCGGCAAAACCCAGCACGGTCAGGATGCGGAAGGGCGGGCTGGCGGTCAGGTTGAGCGTGGCGGAAACAACGGTGGCGCAGGTGCCCTCCGACCCGACCAGGGCGCGGGCCACCTGGAAGCCATTTTCATCCAGCAGCTCGTCGAGGTTGTAGCCGGAGACGCGGCGGGGAATGCGCGGAAATCTCTCTCGAATGAGACCGGCGTAGCGGTCGCGCAATCGGGCCAGGCCGGTATAAATCTCTCCAACCCGGCCACCGGCGCGCCTCAAAGCTTCCAGTTCCGCGGGACCGGTGCGGCCCACAGTCATGCGCGTGCCGTCGTAGAGAACGATCTCCAGCGATTCGACGTTATCCACGACCTTGCCGCCCATCAGCCCGTGGACGCCGCAACTGTTGTTGCCGATCATGCCGCCCAGGGTGCAGCGTGAGTGGGTGGCGGGATCGGGAGCATAGGTCAGGTGGTGGACTTCGGCAGCCTCGCGCAGCCGGTCGAGGATAATACCCGGTTCGACGCGCGCCAGCTTACCATCGGCGTCGATTCCGCCCAGCGCATTCATGTACCGCGAAAAATCGAAAACAACGGCCACGTTGGCGCACTGGCCGGCCAGGCTGGTGCCCGCGCCACGAGGCAGCACGGCGGCTCCCGTTGCCCGGCAAGCGGCCAGGGCGGCTTCCACGTCCGCGGCGTCACGGGGCAGGATAACCCCGACAGGAAGCTGCCGGTAGTTTGAGGAGTCCGCCGCGTAAAGCGCACGGGAACCGAGGTCGAAGCGGACATCGCCGCGAAGGCTGGCCTTGAGCCGGATCTCCAATTCGCGGTGGGCGGCAAACTGCTCATGATCCAGCGGCGGCTGATTCAGAAGGGCAGAAATCGACAAAGTGCTCACGGGGAGATCATAGCGCGCAGCAGGGTTACAGCGGAGTGAGCGGTGTGAGCAGAGTTACCGCGCCGGCCACTCCTGGACGACGATGCCGAGATCGTTGAGCTGCTGGATGGTGGCTTCTACGTTGCGGCGGATCTTGGGACGATCCTTGCGGCTGGCCAGCGGCGACTCGGCGACGGCAACTACGCGGCCATAGCGCCAGGCGCCGGGAGGCAGCGCGATCAGGGCTTCGGCCAGGTCGCCGGTACGCAACTGCATCTCCTGGCGGCGGGCCGCCTCGGGGCGCAGCATGGTTCCCTGCCCCAGGGTGCTGGGGTTGGCGTCGGTCAGAGTAACCCGGAGATTGAGCGTGCTGGCGTCCACGCTGATAAATGGATTGGCCCACGCGCCGGGCTCATGCACATCGACATACATGCTCTTTGTGGGTAAGGGGATGGCAGCCAGGGCGGCGCGCTGGCGGTCGATCTCGGTAGCGGCGGCCTGCGCTTTGTGCTCCGCATTCACCGCGGTCTGAGCCACCCCTACCACTGCCTGCTCTTCCTTGTGGCAGGCGGCCACGGCCACGACAAGCAGCAGGGCCATGCTGAGAAATCCTCTGAGTCTTGAGCGCTGAATCACCTGCTCAGAATAACAGGACCGCTCGCCGCCACGAACACCTTCAGCCGGCTTGCCGCGGAGACGGGGCTTCATCGGCTGCAGGCTGGCCTAGCTTATCTGCACCATTAAAGTCTGAGTCGAGGTACGATGGAAACAGGAACCCTGTTCGCAGGGCAATCTTATCGGAAGGCCAGGTTCATACATCTGGAGCAGGAGCAAATGACAGAAAGTAAGACCAGAAAAGTCGAGCTGTTTGACACCAGCCTCCGCGACGGGATGCAACAGCCGAATATCGATATATCAGTGCCGAATGCCGTCAGCTTGCTGCAGCGTCTTGCCGTTTTTGGCGTCCGGTATGCCGAAATCGGCTTTGCCGGAGCCAACCAGTTCGTAGAAGATCTGGCCAGCTCTCTCGATTCGGTCGATACAAAAGCCATGAAACTTGCGTTGTTCGGCAGAACCCGCGGCCGCGGAGCCGATGTCCGGAAATGGGCCGACGTTCAATTCATGGTCCGGCACAAGAAGCGGGTTCCTGTCGCTATCGTTGTGGTCAAATCCAGGCTGCTCGATGTTCAGATGTCTTTGGAGACCACGCCGGAAGAAAACCTGCTGATGGCCTATGAAACTGTTGCCTGTCTTCATGACAACGGCCTGGAAGTCATCGTCGATCTGGAACACGCCATGGATGCCTGTTGCGGCCGCCGCGAAAACGGCGACCCGTGCGATGCTGATTTCAGCAAGCGCAGCCTGGACTACTTCCACCAAATGACAGAGCAGTGCGTTGGCCAGAACGTAAGCCGGCTGGTGGTTTGCGACACCACCGGCGGAGCCAACCCTGAAGAAGTCACCCAGGTGATGGACGGCCTGGCGCGGACGTATCCCAACGTCAAATTCGGATTTCATGGCCATACGGATCGCGGCCTCGGCGTCGCCAATACCCGAGCCGCCATTCTGGCCGGCGCCGTTCAGGTTCAAGGCACTCTTCTCGGAACCGGGGAACGCTGCGGCAACGTGAACCTGACCACCGTCGTCGGCAGCATGCAGCTCAGGGGCGAAGCTGAGTTTGTCGCGCCCGAAGCGCTCCCTGGGCTTACCGCCCTGGCGCATTCGGCTTACGCGGCCTTCTCGCTTGACGTGCCGCACGGCGCTCCCATCGTCGGCACCGGCGCTTTTGGCACCTGGGCCGGCATGCATGGCAGCAGCGAGCGCAAGAATCCGGGAGCTTACCTCTGGTGCGATCCCGCCAAGGTCGGCGCCATCCCCGTAATCGGTGTAAACGCCCAATCGGGAAGAGCCAACATCGTTCTCCTCTCCGAGGCGCTTGGCGTTCCTCTCGATTCCGCCCAGGCGCAGCTCCTCATGGACGCCAATCATTCAATGATTGAGGGCGGCGGATACACGGCCAGTGAAGTTTCCTTCCGGCTGGCCTGCATGAGGGTGCTCAACACTCTGCAAGAGCGTTTCAACATCAAGAGTTGGAGAGTGATCGACGAATCCGACGAAACCGGGAACAGATACGTACAAGCCTCCATGTTGTTGTCCATCGGCAACTCTACCGTCACCACTACGCGTGCCGAGGGCGCCGGTCCGGTCGATGCGCTCACCAAGGCCATGCGGCGCGAACTGGAAAAGTGGTATCCGGCCATCGCGCGGATGCACCTGGGCCGGTTCAGCGTCACGGCTATCGACGTCTCCGCCCAGGACACGGCAGCCCACGTACGGGTCACGGTCAGCTTCCGCGCTGACGGCCTGGAACCGTGGACCACTGCGGGAGTCAGCAGCGATCTGAACCAGGCAGCGCTGATGGCCATCGTGGATGGCTTCCATTATTGGCTGCTGAACAACCCGGAATAGACAAGCTGCGTGGGGCCGGATCGAAGGCCGGTTGTTCCCCGGTCTCTGTTCCTTATTTCCCAATCAGCCCGCGCGCGATGGAGTCCAGCATCCCATTGAGAAAATTGATTGACTCCGGCGCGGAGTAGCGGCGGCCGATCTCCAGGGCCTCGTTGATGACGATGGGGAAGGGCGTGCCTTTGAAGCCCAGCATCTCGCCCACCGCCATGCGCAACAGATTGCGATCCACGGCCAGCATGCGCTCGATGCGCCAGTGCTTGGAATTGGCGACTAACAGTTCGTCGATCTTTTCCTGGTGTGCAACGGCCACTCGAAACAGATCCTCGGCAAAGCCGCGCACTTCGGGCTCGACCTCGTCGGCGGCCTTCCAGAAGTTGGCGCGCACCTGGTCGGGGGTCTGCTTGCCGATGTCCGCCTGATAGAGCATCTGCATGGCCAGCTCGCGCGATTTGCGGCGTCCCGATGTGTGGTGTTGCCCGGAGGTCAAGCAGAGCCGCCTTCCAGCAGCTTGCGGCGCAGGCTCACCATCTCAATGGCGGCAGTAGCCGCCTCAAATCCTTTGTTTCCGGCCTTGATCCCTGCGCGGTTGAGCGCCTGCTCCAGGGTCTCGCAGGTCAGCACGCCAAAGCTGTGGGGAATGCCTGTCTCCTGTTGCGATTGGCCGATGCCGCGGGCCACCTCGTTGTAGATGGTCTCGAAATGGGCGGTCTCGCCGCGCAGCAGACAGCCGAGCGTCACAATGGCATCCACCTGGCCCTGGTTGGCAATGGTGCGCGCGGCGGCGGGAATCTCCCATGCGCCGGGAACGCGCACTACTTCAACGTCGGCCCGATTGGCGCCGCTGCGCAACAGTGCGTCCAGCGCCCCCTCCAGCAGCCGTTCGGTAATGACCGCATTCCAGCGCGCAACCACGAGGCCAAACCTCATCCCAAAGGCAATTAGATTGCCCTCGACGGCCACCGGTTTGCCCCGCAGCGGATCGGTCCAGGCCCAAAAACTGAAGGAGAAACCCTGCTCCGGCTCGACGGTGAAGATGCGCGACTTCCAGTGCGTTTCCTCGATGGGCGAGAGGCGCGCAACGGCCTGGTCTCCGCCTTGCGCGCGAAGCCAGGTCTCGGCGGCTTGATAGATCGCATCAAGTACGGTCACCTCCACCAGCACCTCGGCGGTGGAGGGAAATTCGCCGTCTACGAATTCCAGGTTGCCGAGCGGTGCCAGAAACGAAGCGCCTCGGCTCGTCGCCGGGGGTCCCGAAAACAGGGGTCCCCAAAAAGCGGCCTCCGCTTCCTGGGGTGATAACGACAGCTCTTTGGCGTTGGGGCGGCTCGTCTTTTCGTCCCATCCGCGGCCGGGAGTGAATCCCAGTGCGGAAAAGAAGCTGGCCAACCGGTCATAGACCACGGCGCTGCCGGCACGACGGAGAAAAGAAATCCCCTTAATCATGGTTTGATTCTATCGCGCGAAGGCGGCAAACAAGAGGCCGGCACTGGGCCGGCTTTTTTGTGTGCGATTCGATGGGCCGAAGGCTACGTGGTGGAGCGCGGTTTCACCGCGATTACCGTGGCAGGCACGGGATGCGTGGTGGGTGCGGTGAGCAAGCAGCCGGGATCGGCGCCGGGCGTGCATGCGGGCAGGTTCGGGCTGATCTGCTGCGTGTCGGTGAGCGGTGTCGAGGAACTGATGCTGGCGGGAATGCTGATGTAATGGATCTGATTGTCGCCCGCTGTGGAGACGAAGAACAGCTTGTCGTCCGGGCTGAACGCGCCTGCCACGGGAGCCGTAATGGCCGAGCTTCCGGTTAGCGTCAAATAGTTCACCGTACCCGCTCCACTGGCTTGCGGCTGATAATAGGGCAGCAAAGCGCCGGGAGTTGCGCCGCTATAAGTGATAAAGGCCAGGTTGGAGGCGGGCGCTGCCACTACCTGATTGACGGCGGTGGCGTGAATGTTGAGAAGCAGCTGCGGGTTGAGCGTAGACGGAATAGTGCGCGCCTGCAGGGTGTTCGATCCCGCCCCCGGACAGTCTCCATTGGGAATACTGACTCCAATGTCGGAGAGCGTAACCCCGCCGCCGATCAAAGCCGCGCCCAGAATGTGCTGGCCATCCGTGGTGGTTGCCAGAACGTCGGTCTGCGCGGCCACTGAAGCGCCTTGCGGATAGAAGCTGATGGTCGCGCTGTTCCCAACCGTGCCCGTGGGGCACCAGGTGTGGGCTACGGTGGGATTGCCGCTGAGAAACGCCCCCACGCTGGGGATGGTAAGCGCCAGGTTCTGCGCGCCCCCGGATGCGCTCAGATCATAGCTGCTCCAGCCGGTGTTCTGGCTGTAGACGTACAACATGTTGGTATGGCTGGCGCCCAAGGCAGCGGTATCGGTAATATAAAGCGTCTTCCCGTCGGGGGTCCAGGAGGCGGCGCTGCCCATGCCGCCAAACGTGCTGGTAACGCCGCCGCTGACCGCGTAAACATAAAAGAGCTGGCGCACCTGGTCGTTGATAAGCAATGTCGAACTGTCGGGTGAAGCGGCCAGCACGACGCCCGGCGCGGAAGGATCCTGTTTAGAAAGCGTATTGGTGGCGGCGATAACCTCCATCAATTCGTGGGGTGAGCCAAAGTACAGATTGTTGCCTGTCTTGTCCATCACCATGGAGTTCGGCACAAAGGGTAGGCGCACCGTGGAGCCGATCGTGCCGCTAAGCAGCTCGACGGGAACAAAGTACTGCGACTGGCCTGGAGCTGCTAACCATAAATATTCGCTGGCAGTGCCAGGGACGGTGATGGTTACCGGGTTCGAGGAAATGGAAAGACCGGTGCCATACAAACCAACCTCATTGATCGGAGACGGGTTGCAGTTGGGCGGCTGGCAGATGGCATAGACCGATGCCTCGCCGGGGTAGGTAGCAGAGATGGCTCCGGCGCTGGACGCGCCGATGTCGATCGGGTCTGTCGACTGATAATCCAGTGACAAGCCTGTGATGGTGTTCCTATTGATGTCGGTGACGGTGGTGACCAGGTTCTGCTGCACGCCCTGGGTCACGGTCACGGGCCCTTTCGAATCTCCGTTCAGCATGATTGAGATCGTGTGCGGCGGACAGGTGGAGAAGTAACCGGCAGACGAACCCGAACCGGCCACCGAGGCCGTGATGGTGGTGGTGCCTGGCAGTGCGGCTGTGATCTGGTTAGTCTCGTTGTTGATGTTGGCCACGGCGGGAACCCCGACCGAGAAGACGAGACTGCCGATAGCCGCCGTGCAGGTGGGCACCGAGGTCACGCCGGCAGGCAGCGGGCAAGCATAACTGGTGACAGTGGACGGTGCGCAAAGCAGCGCGTTGGTGGGTTGTCCGTTGACGGTAGTGCTGTAACAGGCTTGCGCGTCAAGCTGCGCCAGGGCTCCCTGCGAGAGGCATTGTTGAGGTCCGACAAGCGAGATGGAAGTCACCTGCGTATGCACAAAAACCTGTACGGGATTCGATGTGACCGCGTTGGCCGAGACCGTGATATAAGCCGTGGCGTAAGGCAGGCCGTTGGTGGTGGGCAGGGGATTCGGCTTGCTACAGGTGGTGTAGTCGGCGATGCCGCCGCCGGTGTTACGGTTCCATGTGCCGGCGCAGATGTTGCCGCTGGGCGAGATGTCTACGATCTGGTTGTTGGTCGTGCCGTACTCATAGGTGCTGGAGCTGGCCGAATTGCCTTTGCAGTCCTTGGCCTGGGGCGTGCTCGCCTGCTGTGTCTGCCCGAAGGCCAGCGAGATGCCCGTGGTCCGCGGCTCCAGATCGATGGAGGCCACTTCCCCGATCTTCAACCCATAACCCAAGCCATTGCAGTAGTTCGCGCCCGGGTTGCGGGTGCAGCTGGATATCGAAATCCCGGCTGGTATGGCCAGGCACAACAAGCAAACAAGCGTCAAGAACCGCCGCATGAATCCTCCCCGCCCCGCCTTTTCGAACCGCGGAGCGGTCTCTCCGAATACGCAAGAAGAACTTCTGTTATAGCTGCCCGTCAACATGCCCAGGGCTTGCCTGTAGCCGATGGAATCCGCTCAAATAACCGGCCCCCGGCGATATGCTCTTCCATGCAGCCGGTCGGCGAAACACTCTCTCGGAAGCTCCAAAGAAAAGTGTATCAGGACGGAGTGGCTCCCGGCAGCAGCACGCCCGGCCCGATTCCGCGCTCCACCCCCCCTTAGACTTTGCCAGACCCGGATGGCGAGCAATTCTAGGCCCCCGGTGGCATGGTGCGCGCAAACCACTCCACTGCCCGCTCCAGCACGTCTCGCCGATGCGCTGGGTCCACAAAGCCATGGCCTTCGTTGGGATAGACCACCAGTTGCGTGGGAACGCGGCGGTCCCGCAGCGCATGCCAGAACTCGTAGGACTGCGGCGCGGGGCACTCCCCGTCCCGGTCGCCCACCACCACTAGCGTGGGCGTGTGTGCCTGCTGGATGAAGTTGATAGCCGAACTCCTGGCATAAACCGCCGGAGCGTCGTAGACCGAGGCGCCAAAGTACGGCGTCATCCACTGGTCGATCGAGTTCTCGCCGTAGTAGCTCTGCCAGTTGGAGATGCCCGCGCCGGCCACCGCCGCCTTGAACCGTTGCGTCTGGGTCACGGCAAACATGGTCATGAACCCGCCGTAGCTCCAGCCGGCAATTCCCACGCGGTTTGGGTCCACGGTATATTTCGCCAGCACCGTGTCCACCCCGGCCAGAATGTCGCGCAAATCCCCATAGCCGAAGTCCTTGCGGTTGGCCTGGGTAAAAGCCTCGCCCTGCCCGAAGCTCCCGCGCGGATTGGGCAGCAGCACAAAGTATCCCAGCGCCGAGAAGGCCGCGGGGCTCAATCCGCCTCCCCCGCCCCAGCGCGCCAGCTCCGCCGAGGCCGGCCCGCCATGCACCTCGACGATCAGCGGATACTTCTTCGCCGGATCGTACTCCTTGGGCAGCATCAGCCAGCCCTGCACATTGAATCCGTCGCTATGCCAGCTCAGCGAAACGACTTTGCCCCACGCCGGCTGCACTCCGTCGTTCAGGTGTGTCAATTGCGTCACGTACCCGTTTTCGCTACCCGCGCATGTAGCCATCACCATCTGCGGCCGGGCGGCATAAATCTCCATGGGCCGGTCGAAGCTGCTGGCATGGAAGACAAACAATGAGTGATCTGCCGTCGCCGAAAGGCTCATCTCCATCCGCCCGTCGCCTACGCTGGCAGGTAAACTGTAAACCGGCCCGTGAACCGCCGTCCGGATTGAGCAGCCCGTCTCCTCACGCAGCCGCAGCAGGATCAACTGCGAGTTTCCGCCCGCCACTTCGCTCACATAAAGGCTCTCATTGCTGGCCCACTCGATCCACGCCGGCGAGGCCTGTCTGCGCGGCGTCAGGTTCTGCGGCTGGCCTCCATCTGCAGAGACGATCCAGACGTCGCCGCCCGTCGCGCCCTGGTCGCTCATCAGCCCGCCGATGAAGGCAATGACCTTCCCGTCCGGCGACCAGCGCGGTACGGCAATCTGTAGTCCGTGCAGCGCTCCGCCAACCTCCGCGGGCGCCAGAATGGCCTTGGCCGCACCGTTCAACTCCTGTGTATACAGCTTCGCCACCCACCAGTTGTTTTCGCCCGGCGGATCGGCAGCCACATACGTCAGCGATTTGGAATCCGGCGACCAGTCGTACTCGTAGATATGCAGATTGGCCGGCGTGGCCAGCACCGGGGCGGCAGGCTTGGCAGCATCTACCGCGGCAATGGCAACCCGCTCAATTTCAACCCCCTCCTCGCCGATCACGCCTGCCGGCGGCTTCATGGCCGCCAGAGCCCCGGCTGGACGAGTCGCCCCCTCCACATACAAGAACGCCACGCGGCTCCCGTCCGGCGAAAAAGCCGGCGCCTCCACGTAGCCCTTCAGTTCGGTCACTCGCCGCGCCGGCCGCCCGTCCAGCCGCACAAGATAGAGATCGGTCTGTACGCCTGACTGGCCGCAGTCGGAAAAGAATGCCAATGACTTGGCATCCGGCGACCAGGCAATCTCGCCCTCGTGGCAATGCTGCTCCGGCTTAGCAGCCGCGGTGACACGCTCACTTTTGGTCAGATCGTCCAGCGGGGCTACGTGGATCTCTGCGCTCTCGCGCGAACCTTCAATCCACGCCAGCCGCTTGCCGTCCGGGGAAACCGCAACCTGGCCCACCGGCCGGCCTCGGGTCAGCCCTTTCAGAACCTCTTCGATCCGGACGCGAGCCGGCGCCGGGGCAGCCGGGACGTTTTGCGCCAGCGCGTTCGAGAAGCCGAAAACGCCGCCCAGAATCAGGGCTGCGGCGGCAAGAAATACTGTGCGGAGAAATGTGCGTGGTGGCGCGAATAACATACGGAAATGCTATCAGGCGGCAACAAGTTGTAGTGTGTTGTTAATTCATCACTCTTAACTTGTCATCCTGAGCGGCCCTGACCCTGAGTCCGCCGCGACGGACGAAGGGGAAGGGGAGTCGAAGGACCCGCATTATCGACGATTTGCGCACAGCAATCGCACTTCAGATTTGCAGCGAACTTCAGATTCACCACACCAGCAGCGCCCTCAGAATCCAGGCTCGGGCAAACTGACCGGCTTGGCCTCCAGCAGCGCTTCAATTTTGGCCAGGTCGTCCAGCACCGCGCCGGAGACCGGGGCATCCACCTGAACCACGGCCAGCGCCTTCACAGGCTTAGCCCCCGCGCGTTCGCGGCCCAGCGCGAAGTTGGCGATGTTCACGCCGTGCTGGCCCAAAATTGTGCCGATCTTGCCGATCACGCCCGGCACGTCCAGGTTGCGGCACACCAGCAGGTTGCCTTCAAGCGGCGTCTCGATGTCGATGCCGTTGAACTCCAGCAGCCGCGGCTGCTCGCCGTGAATCACGGTCGCAGTGGCGTGGCTCGAACCCGCTGCCGTATGCAGCTCCACCGTCAGCACGCTGGTCGTGCCGCCCCGATGGCTCTCCTGCTTCTCCTCGTGAATGCGAATGCCGCGCTCCTCGGCCACCGCCGCCGCGTTGATGCGGTTCACGTTCTCCGAGCCCTGCAACAGCCCTTCGATGGCTGCGTTGCGCACCAGCTCCGTTTTGGCCTCGGCCAGCGTGCCGCCATACTCCAGATCGATGGCCTCAATGCCTCCCTTGCCGGTCTGCGCCAGAAACGCCCCC
>Ga0182027_10000991_pt1 | contig 47946 bp, 36 predicted proteins | sample 712E1DmetaG_FD_121300 | JGI IMG/M metagenome (GOLD analysis project Ga0182027, IMG submission 121300) | Permafrost microbial communities from Stordalen Mire, Sweden - 712E1D metaG (Illumina Assembly) | ecosystem: Environmental > Terrestrial > Soil > Wetlands > Permafrost | place: Sweden...
AAAGAAGCAGAAACAAAGAGAAAAGCACAGCCACTCGATTAGCCGACAACGGCAGTGCCGCAACCCAAAAACGCATGCTGCCTCCCCGCACGCCCTCCTTTACCGGGGTTTCTTCACAGCTTCCGTGTGTGCCTGGGTCTTGGGTTTCTCTTTCTTCTGCGAGTCTCAGGGTTCTCAGCGCCGGCGTTTACCCCGACTGGGTCGGGGCGTTATCTTTACTCCTGCTTCCTGATCGCTGATAACTCTCTCCCCCTACGCCAACACCCCCTCATCCCCATCCAACGCATCCCGAATATCGTCGCTCGGCAGCCCGCCTTCTCTCCCGATGCACCACTGCTCCCCGCGCAACTCCACAATCGTGCTCGGCATAATCCCCTGCGTCTCCCCCGAATCCAGAATCAACGGAATCCGATCCCCCAATTGCCGGAACACCTCATCCCCGCTCGCGCAGGTCGGCGACCCTGAAAGATTCGCGCTCGTTCCCGTCAATGGCACGCCCAGTTCCTGGATCAGTCGCGTCACAATCTCATTCTTCGGCCACCGCAGCGCCACCCGCTTCGTATTCGCCGTTACCTTCAGCGGCAAGCGGTTCGACGCGTCCACCACGATCGTCAGCGGCCCCGGCCAGCACGCTTCCGCCAACTTAAAAAAATTGTCTGGCAACTCCTTCGCCAGGATCGCCGCGTGCTCCAGCGAACTGATCAAAATGGGCAGGGCTCGCGTTTCCGGTCGCCCCTTCACGCGAAAAATCTGGTCAATCGCCGCCAAATTCACGGGATCGGCCGCCAGCGCATACAATGTGTCCGTGGGAATAGCAATCACGGCGCCGCGATTCAACCATCCCGCGGCGTAGCGGATCATCTTCGGGTCGGGATGCTCCGCGCTAATTGGCAAAACTTCAGCAGACAAGGGCCGTACCTGACCTGTTTTCTCAAGCGGCGACACTCCCCCCTGCGCCGCTCTGCCCGCACCGTATCATACGCCTCCACCCTTCCGCAATGGAACACTCTCCCCCGCCAATAGCCAGATATCTTATGGTCGGTCTAAAGATGCGGCCCCGTCCCATCTCCGCACATTCCCGCCCATTTGGGAGTACGGCGCCTTGGCGCTGTTTTTACAACTGAACGCACGCCAACAAACCGTATCTCTTCTCCCGGGCGGATGAAGGCTCATGGAGGCGCGTGGAGCACCCTTTGTAACATAGCTGGACGATGGCGCCGCGCGCCCGACCGTCGCTTGGCGCCCGCCCCGACCCAGTCGGGGCATCATTTTCTTCTTTTCTTCCCCCTTCAACTTTTAACTTTCAACTCTTCAACCTCTTCAAGGTTCACGCTTCAACCCCTCCGCAATTTCCTCCGAACTCACCCCTGACTCCCCGCCATCGCTCGCAGCTTCGGCCTCGTCATTCTTGCGCAGCACGCTCGCGACCGCCGCAAACATCTTCTCCGTGTTCACCGGCTTGGAAATGTACGCATCCATCCCCGCGGCCAGGCATCGCTGTTGGTCGCCCTTCATGGCATCCGCGGTCATGGCGATGATCGGGATGTGCATGCCCGTTGACTTTTCCTTCTCGCGAATCGCGAGGGTCGCCTCAAAACCATCCATCTCCGGCATTTGGATGTCCATCAGTACAACATCGAAGCTTTCCTTCTCCAGCGCTGCCAGAGCCTCCCGGCCGCTCTCCACCGCCGTCGGTCGCCCGTAGCGGCCTACCGAAAAACGCTGACTCATCGTCATCCCGAGAGGAACGAGGGATCTGCTTTTCGCGTAAGATGAGGGAAAAAGCAGATTCCTCGCCCCGCTCAAAAAGCGAGCGGGGCTCGGAATGACAAGGGCGGGGATGCTTCAGCAGGGGCGCGTGCAGAAATGGGAATGTCGGCGCGCCGACAATATCAATTGATGTTGTAGTAAACGCAGGCCTTAGAAAAGCGGGTTTACAGTTCGTCGCCGACAGTCGACAGATCGGGGCGGAATTCTCAAGGCAGTGGCTAGTGACGAGTGGCTTGTGGCGAGCAACCGGAGTACGGACGAGGGAGTGGGGCACGCTGTTTGTGTCCCGGAAGTCGTTCCGGGACGGCTCGAAATGGCACAAGAGCAGCGTCCCCCCAGCATAACAAATGGAGCTTAGCACATTATTTACCATTTGTCAATTATTATTTATAGGGTACTAGTCTCGAAACTGGTACGAGGGGGCGCGGAGCAGGGAGAGGCGCGGACCCACCCTTTGCTAAGACCGCAAAGGGTAGGCCACCCGAGGTTGCCTCGAGGCGTTGAGTCTGCGCCACCCGCCCAGCCTCGCGGTAGGAAGCTGGGCTTTGGGGTTTCCGATGCGGCTCGGTCCTTGTGGGGTGGGTCGGGTGGGACAGCTTTCGCGCCTAACGACCACTTATTCCTTCCTCTCATTACGCCCAGGTAACTTTCTACAGTGATATACTCCGACCACGAGTCACAGGTTCTTCCTTGGCCCCACGTCACCGGCGGTACGGGATATGTGCTGACGCCTGATGCAGCCGCTGGCGAGCGATAAAGCAGACTTTTGACTCAGTTGTGAGGAGCAACGCGATGATAACAACAATAAGAACAAGAACAATTCCCACTATCCGGAACCCCATCGCTGCGATTTGGCAGAGCGCTATCCACAAGGCCATCTCTCAAAAACAACCGGGTGTGCAGCTCTATCTCAGTTCGACTCAGCCGGAAATGACGCAATTTACCGCCGCGGTCACTGCACTTCAGGACAATCAGCCGATACCCGCTACCATCGGGGATTGCGCCAAGTTGGCGGCGGAATACGTCTGGGCAGAAATCAGGCAAAACACTCAAAGAGCATCGCAACTCGCAAATGAACTTCGCGACAGTACGTGCGACCCACTCTGGACAACCGCCCTGGAGACCTATTTGAAGTGTAAAGCGTCGTTCAAATCCATCCCTTACGTGCGCTATTCAAGCTTAGACGAGTTCGTGATTCTTCTGCCCGATAAACCGGACCTCATTATCGGCGTGATCGCAGATTGGGGCACGGGCCTCGACGACGCAAAATGGCTTCTTTCGGAAGTCATGAAGAAAAACCCGGACGTGTTGCTCCACCTGGGCGACGTCTATTACTCGGGAACGGCTGACGAGTTCCGCGGCAATTTCCTCGATCCTATAAACGCGATCGCGCCGGGCATTCCCGTTTATACGCTGTCTGGCAATCACGACATGTACGCGGGAGGCGCCCCGTTTTATTGGGTTTTGAGCCAGCTGAATGCCACGCCGACGCTTCAGTCATTCAAGCAGAAGGCGAGCTATTTTTGTTTGAGGAGCGCCAAGTGGCAGATTCTGGGCATGGATACGGGACTTCATGACTGCGATCCCTTCAGCGTGACAACCAATGTCACGTTCCTTGATCCGCAAGAGGCGGCCTGGCATGTCGATAAGCTGAACAACGCTGGAGGGCGGCGAACGATTCTTCTTTCGCACCATCAGCCTTTCACCGCTTTCTTGGACGGAATTGGCGAAGGGCCGTCGGGGAAGCCTCTCGCTTACAATCCAAAGCTTTACTCTGTTTTTGGGCCCTTCCTAAACAACATTGCGCTCTGGCTATGGGGACACGAGCACAACTTCGAGGTCTTCAATCCGTATCTTGGGTTGAAAAAAGGCCGCTGCGTTGGCGCGTCGGCGATCCCCTGTTTGAAAGCGCAAAACCCCTACGGCCTTATCCAGAATCCGGACCTGCAGGGCCAGAGCGCGTTGCCGAGTCTCGCGCCGGACGTGATGGAACTGAAAGTTAACTCGGACGGATGGTATTTCCACAACTACGCGATCTTGCCGCTCCGAAGTCCCAAGAGCCAATTCAAAGATTCAGAAATCAAATATTACGAACTCGACTCGGCCAAGAACGGACCGAGCATCTTGATGCATGGCGAGAATATTCCCTGAAAGAGACGCACTTTCGGCGGTGCCCAGGTTCGCGGTGAGACGCTGGGCAGGCGGGATGAAAGCGGGGAGAGACTTCCAGCCCGGTTGAAATCACCGGAAGGGGAAAGGTTTGGGAGTTTTTGTTTTGGGGCGGCTGTATGTCGGAGCTGAAGCTCCGACCCCCTAAATAGGAAGAGGGATCCCTCGGGGCTCCCTCCTGCGGCGGGCAGGCGGGGCAAGCCGGGTGCAGAAAGAGTTTGGGAGGTTTTTGTTTTGGGGAAGGCGGTCATGTCGGACATCCCGACCAGGTCGGGACAGGCGCCTGTCCGACCCCCTCACCTTTCCACAGTTTTGGTACCTGGAATTGGCATAGTAGTTACTTGTAGGTACTGTTAATTTGCGATATTGTTTGGGCATGAGCAACCAACGAATCGATCCAAACTACGACCTCTGCCAATTCCAGTTTGCGAACGGGAAATGCTGCGGGATGCCCGCGCACCCGAAATATAACGGGCTGTGCCTGAATCACGGCACGATTCACAAGCGCGCGACGATGCGCGAAGACGATCTGTACAACGAACTGGCGAGCCCTTCGGGGGCGTTCCTTTCGCAGGCGGAGATTAACCAGGCGCTGGGGAAACTTTTTGAAGCGCTGGCAGCGAATCGCATTTCGCCGAAGCGGGCGGCGACGCTGGCGTATATCGCGTATCTGCTGCTGCAAGCGTATGCGGGGTTGAAGGCGGAAACGCGGCTGACGGAATTGCAGGGCGCTAAGGATCTGCATATGTTGCTGAAGATGAGGTATGGGCCTGCGTTGCGGAAAGAGGCGGAGAAGCGTGTGGCGGAAGGTGTAACCCAAGAGAAAAGTTAACGCCCCGACCGGGTCGGGGTAAACGCCGACGCCGAGGACGCAGAGATTCACAGAGAAGAGCAACCCAAGAGTCACCGCCAATCGGGAGATTGGCGTTCCCGGGATGGATTGGGAAGTAGGAGAAGAGTGCCCCAAGAGCCAGCCCCGCAACCCCATCCGGGGCGCAAACGGCGCGCCTCACAAAACGAGGATGGGGCGTCCGGCGTTTACCGCGGCGCGGTCGGGGTGAACGACGCCTGTCCCGGCCCGTTCGGGACGTTAATTCTTTCTTTTACCTTTCCCTTCAACCTTTAACTTTCAACTTTTGACTTTCAACTCCTTCCTCTCTTTCTTCACTGATCACTGAAAACTGATAACTTCCCCCCATGGCATTTCTCCCCGCGAATTTGCTAACCTCTGGGCAATGCCCCCTGCTCCCAAATCCGCCGCCGTCTCCCCCGACCTCCTCACCAGCCGCGAAAACCGCTGGCTCAAGCAATTCCGCATGGCCCTCCGCGGCGGCCTTCCCACCGAAGACGGTTCCGTCGGCGTCGAAGGCGCCCGCCTTGTCGAAGAAGCTCTCCGGTCCACCTGCCGCATCGAGGCCGTCCTCTTCAGCGAATCCGGCGAACGCCATCGCGAACGCCTCGCCCCGCTCATCGGCCGCCCCGACACCGGCTTCCCCGTCCTCCGCACCACCGATCGCCTCTTTGAAGGCATCGCCGACACCGAACATCCCCAGGGTGTCGCCGCTCTAGTCCAGCCGCGAAAATTCTCTCTCGACGAACTCTTCGCCACTCCCCCCGGCTCTTGCGCTCCCCTTATCGTCGTCCTCGCCGGCGTCCAAGACCCCGGCAACGTCGGCACGATCCTGCGCACCGCCGCCGCCTTTGGCGCCACCGCCGCCGTCACTTCCGCTACGGGACAGAGCGGCACCGCCAGCCCCTACTCTCCCAAATCTCTCCGCGCCTCCGCCGGCGCCGCGCTCCATCTCCCCATCGTCGCCGGACTGTCTCTCGCGATTCTTCTCACGCAACTCAAACTCAACGGCATCCACTGCCTCGCCTCCTGCGTTCACGAAGAAGCCGCCGCTTCGTTCTCCCCATGGCAAGTGGACTGGTGCCAGCCCATCGCCCTCCTCGTCGGCAATGAAGGCGCCGGCCTCCCCGAAGACATCGTTCACTCCGCCGACGCCCGCATCCACATCCCCATGGCCACCTACGTCGAAAGCCTCAACGCCGCCGCCGCTGCCGCCGTCCTCTTCTACGAAGCCTTCCGCCAGCGCCAAAAGCACTAGCCGGACTTTCTCACGAACTGCAATTTTGATGTTATTCAAACGGGGCAGCACCCTGTCATCTTGAAGGGCGCGCTGTTTGCGCCCCGAAAGATCTCGCCTGACGCATCGTGCACAATTCTTTGGTCTATCAGGGCTTGGCCGGATGCAGCGCTTCGACCGGCGGTATCGACACCGGCGCAACTAGCACGCGCGCCGGTGGAATTCTCCCGTGTTGGTATGCACCAACCAGCAATTCAATCGCTTGGCCTGCCAACGGTGGCAGGTAAATCGTCGCCGCCAGGAGGCCGCTGCGCACCCAGGACTGCCCCGTCTTCGGAAGGCCGTCGCATCCGGTGAAGGGGAGATTCAACCAACGATCACGCTCCGCCTCATTGGAAATCTCTTGGAAAACCTTGCGGGCCCCGATGGCCATGGCGTCATTCTGTGAGCCAATCAGATTAATGTTCGCTTTCTGTGAGGTGGAAAGCTTCAGCCAGGATCGTACCGCGCGCTGCGCACTCTCCTCGGTCCATTGCCCTTTCAAGGAGGTGACATGAATGTTGGCTGGCTTCACTTCCATCATTCCCAGCAAGCGTTCTTTGGCCGCCAAATTCTCCGAAGGTCCCTGAATGTGCAGAACAGTTCCACCGCCGGGGAGAAGCGCCGCAAACTGGCGCCCCTGGATGCCGCCCGTCTCAAGATGATCGGAACTCAACATGAAAACGGGAGCCTTGCAGGTCTGGCGGAGTTCCGAAATGTAATTAGCCTCCGCATTCATGACCACCCAGCCCACGCCGGCGGTTGCAGCCGCACGGGCAACCTGCGGCAACGCGGTGCCACCAACGGGTTCAAACACGACGGCATCGGGGCGCTCCTCGGGGGCGGCCTGCAGTGCTTTCAGAATTTGTGTGCTCTGATTGACGGCGTCGTTCTCCGCATAAACGATTTTTGCTTCGACACCGAGCTTGCTGGCGGCCTGTGCGGCGGAATTGGCCTGTTCAATCTGGTAATCATTGTCGTTGGTCATCAACGCTACAAGGACCCGAAGGGTTTTCATAGACTGTCCGCAATCTGGATGTAAACCCAGCATACTCCCGCGCTCGCCGGGTGGCACCAATAAATGTAACATTTGTTTCGTGTCACGATTCCTCAGGGCGGGTCCGAAGCCATGGAAAAGGAGAGGAAACCACGGACCGCGTCGAATCGTTTCTGCCCTTGCCGTGTTCCTCTTCTCTGGGCATCTTCACCTCTGGCCTCTGTGGCACAGGCACTCCTGTCTGTGCTCTTGGGTCTCTCTCCTCCGCTCTTCTCTGCGAATCTCTGCGTTGGGCCTTTACCCCGGCCCGGTCCGGGGAAGGCGGGTCTTGGCGTTGCTTTTTCTTGTTTTGTCATCCCGACCGGAGCGGCCCGATTTTCTCTTTCGCGCCGTCTTCTGGCCCCGAACTGCGCGCGGTGCGTTATCTTTATTCTTGCCTCCTGATCGCTGATAACCTTCAACCCCACGCCTCCGCGCGATCCTCCCCCTCTTTCTTTTCTTTCAACTTTCGACTTTCAACTCCTCCCGCTCTCGTCCTCCCGCCAACTGCGCTAAACTACCTCCATGAGCCTCTTCTCCCCGTTCAGCGGCCCCGCCTTCCAAGACACCCCCGCCGCCCTGCAACCCCTCGCCGAGCGCATGCGCCCCCGGACTCTCGATGAATTCATCGGCCAGGAAAAACTTCTCGGCCCCGGCAAACCTCTTCGTCTTCAAATCGAATCCGACAATCTCAGTTCCATGCTTTTGTGGGGCCCCCCGGGCTGCGGTAAAACGACTCTCGCCCGCGTCATCGCCCGCCTCACGCGCAGCGAATTCATCTCCTTCAGCGCCGTCCTCACCGGCATCAAGGAAATCAAAGAAGTCATGGCCCAGGGCGAGCGCAAATCCCACTCCTCCCAGCGCACCATCGTCTTCGTTGATGAAGTTCACCGCTTCAACAAGGCCCAGCAAGACGCCTTCCTGCCTCACGTTGAAGCCGGCCACATTCTCTTCATCGGCGCCACCACCGAAAATCCTTCCTTCGAGGTCATCTCCCCGCTGCTCTCCCGCACCAAGGTCTACGTCCTCGAGGCCCTCACCACGCCGCAAATCGTGGATCTCCTCCACCGCGCCCTCGCTGATCCCGAGCGCGGCCTTGGTGACGCTCATCTCGATGCCACCGACGACGTACTTTTCCGCATCGCCTCCTATTCCAATGGCGACGCCCGCATCGCCTATAACACCCTCGAACTCTGCGCCCGCGGCGCCAAATCCGCCGATCCCTCCGCCACGAGCGGTACACCCGCCGTCCGCCGCATCACCCGCGAGCTCCTCGAAGATGTTCTCCAGCGCAAACTCCTTCGCTACGATAAAGCGGGCGAAGAGCACTACAACCTCATCTCCGCCCTCCACAAATCCGTGCGCAACTCCGATCCCGACGCCGCTCTCTATTGGCTCATACGCATGATCGAAAGCGGAGAAGATTGCCTCTATCTCGCCCGCCGCATCGTCCGCATGGCCAGTGAAGATATCGGCCTCGCCGAACCCGGCGCCCTCGCCCTCACCCTCGCCGCTCGCGATGCCTTCGATTTTCTCGGCGCGCCCGAAGGCCACCTGGCCCTCGCGCAAGCCGTGGTCTATCTCTCCCTCGCCCCAAAATCCAACGCCGTCTACACTGCCTACGGCCAGGTCCTCGACGATGTCCACAAAACCGAAGCCGATCCCGTCCCTCTCCACCTCCGCAACGCCGTCACCGGCCTCATGAAAAATATCGGCTATGGCGAAGGCTACAAATACGCGCACAATTTCGACGACAAGCTCACCGACATGACCTGCCTCCCAGACAACCTTTCTGGCCGCGTATACTACAAACCTACAGACCAGGGATTCGAACAAAGATTGCGCCTGCGTCTGGACGAGATTCGCAAAGTGAAATCTCGCGCCACTGGAAAAGGCTGACCAAACTCAATGAAATTCGCTCCAGTCGAAATATCTCGCCACTCCCGTTACAATAGACTCTTCAGGCTGGGACGCTATGTCCGTGTGGGGGTCGAGCAATGCTCGACCCCATGTCGGCAAGGTCTGAGCCCCTTTGTCATCCCGAGCCTGCGCCTTTTGCGGGGGAGGGATCTGCTTTTCGCATGAATCCAAACCATGAGCGTTAAGACGGTCCACAATTTCACGCAAAAACACGGCGCTCAGGCGCTACCGCCGCGCCACGCCTCGCGCCATCTCGCCGCACCCGTCTATCTCCTCCTCACCGCCCTCCTTTTGCTTCTAACTCCGCTTCCCTCCACTCGTGCCCAAAACCTCGACAAGCCCCTCGTCAACGTCGACGATGATGTCACCGCCTTCGCCTACGCCCCCGATGGCCGCATCGCCTTCTCCGTCCGCCGCATCTACAAAGCAAAAAAATACGACCTCCAGCGCGACGACATCTTTCTCCTCGACACTAACGGCAAGCGCCGCCGCCTCTTCACTGGCGAAAAATTCACACTTGGCGACAAGCCCTTCACCTATCTCGTCGAATCCTTCACCTGGTCGCCCAACGGCCACATCCTCGCCGTGCAGCTCTATACCATCACTGCCAATCCTGAAGGCCCTGCCGACGAGGCCCGCGCTCTTCTTCTTCTCGACGATTCCGGCCACGAACTGCGTCCCGGCGGCAAAGAGCCCCTGGTCATGAATGCCGAAAGTCCCCTCTGGCTCCGCGATAGCGCCAACCTCGTGTATCTCACGGAAGAGGTCGCCCCGCGCGCCCTCTTTTCCATGAAGTATCTCAACGTGTCCACCGGCCCCGCCGGAAAAGCCTTTGAAGGCCGCACCTTCCTCGACGTGGCGCGCATCTCCGGCAGCAATTCCGCCATCGCCGTCGAACGCAACCGCAACCTCGACGGCCCCGCGCGCCTTCAGCGTCTCGAACTCCTCTCGCAAGATACCGCCGAGATCGCCACCCTGGACTCCTTCGCCGGCAGCATCTCCCTCTCTCCCTCCGGCACCAAAATCGCCTACTATCTCGACAAGGAAGTCCTCGAAGTTCGCGATCTCAGCGCTCCCAGCAAAGTCGCTCGTCTCCGCGTTGGCCTCGGCGTCATCCAATGGTCCGCCGATGAATCCCGCATCTACCTCAAGCGCACCATCGAAAAAAAATCCGCCGACCTCGCGGAATTTTCGATTCCTCCCCTGGTCACCTACGCCGCGCGACAACCCGTCCCCATCGCCGAGCCTACGCCGCGCATCCTTCTCCACGGCATCACCGTCCGCGAGTTCGGCCTCTCCCGCGACGGCCGCTTCCTCGCCATCGTCCTCCCCGGCCGCCGCAACCTCCAAGTCTTCCCCTTCTGACTTCCTCTCTGCGTCCTCTGTGCCCTCTGCGTTAATCTTGCTTTTGCTTTTTCCGAACTCTTAAACTTACAACTGAAAACTGACTACTCTTTCCACACCACCTTCCCCCCCACCACCGTCTGCACCACCTTCGTATTCAATATCTCCTTCGCCGCCACTTTCGTGATGTCCTGCGACAATATCAGAAAGTCCGCGTACTCCCCCACCTTCAACTCCCCCTTCTTCCCCTCCTCAAACTCCGCGTATGCCGACCCGCTCGTATACGCCCGCAGGCAATCCTCCAGCGAAATCTTCTCTTGCGGTTCCCAACCTCCCGCCGGCCCACCCTCCGATGCTTCCCGCGTCACGCACGCATACAACCCCCGCAACGGATTGATCGGTTCCACCGGATAATCCGTCCCAAACGCCAGCCGCGCCCCCGATTTTTCCAGCGAATTCCACGCGTACGCCCCCTTCGAGCGTTCCGGACCCAGCCGCTGCTCCGCCCACCGCAAATCATTCATTTCGTGCGACGGCTGCATCGAAGCGATCACCTTCAGATTTGCGAATCGCGGCAGATCCTCCGGCGTCAGCACCTGCGCGTGCTCCACGCGGTCCCGCCGGTCGCGCGTCCCATTCACCCGCTCCACCGACTCAAACACATCCAGTGCCACGCGATTCGCCTTATCCCCAATCGCGTGAAACGCGATTTGAAATCCTAGTTTGTCCCGCTCCAGCGCCATGGCCCGCAGCTTCTCCTCATCCATGGCCCTGATCCCGCTCGTTGCAGGATCGTCCGAATACGGCGCCAGCATCGCCGCCGTCCGCGAACCCAGCGCCCCGTCGCTCACAAACTTCAGCGCGCCCGTCTTCAGCCAGGGGTCCGTCGTTCCTCCCTGCGCCCGCCGGTCCTGCAGTTCATTCAGCGGCGCCGCAAACGGCAGCCACTCCGTAATCCGCACCGTCAGCTTCTTCTCCTCCTTCAAATCGCCGTACACCAGAAAATCGTCCCACTCCGAATTGTCCTGGACCGAAGTCACTCCATTCCGCGCCAGTTCCTCCAGCACCAGCTCAATGCCCTTCCGCCGCTCCTGCGCCGTAGGATCCGGAATTCGCCGCGCCACCATCTCCATCGCGCTTTCTTTCAAAAGCCCCGTCGCCTCTCCATCCTCGAATCGGTCAATCTGCCCGCCCTGCGGGTCTTTCGTGTCCGGGGTAATCTCCGCGCGCTTCAGCGCCTGCGAATTCGCCACGCCCACGTGCCCCGAAATATGCGTCAAAAACACCGGGTTCTCCGGCGCCACTTCATCCAACTGCAGCCGCGTCGGAAATTTCTGGTCCGCCCAGCGCGACTGGTCCCAACCCGCTCCCACAATCCATTCCCCGGGCTTGTGTTTCGCCACCGCCTCTTTCACGCGCTGCTGCACTTCCGCAATGGACGCCGCCCCATTCAGCGACAGCGTCATTTTGTCGCGTCCCGCCGCGCCCATGTGTACGTGCGCATCGTTGAATCCCGGCATCACGAAGCTACCCTTCAACTGCAATGTGTCGCCCGTGTTATCCGCTCCGCCGCAATCCAGCAAAATGTGCTCCAACGTCCCCACGCAATAAATCTTGCCGTCCCGCACCGCCATCGCCGCTGCCCACGGCTCTTTCGGATCGTTCGTATAAATCCGCCCGTGCAAATAGTACGTCGTCTTGTGCACCGCCGCATCGCTCTGCGCCACCGCGCGCCCCGCCACTCCGCCCCACACCACCAGCATCGCCACGCCGATCCTCATCCACATCGCTTCACCCTTCATCCTCACCGCCCCTTTTCCCCCGCCACCCCCGAAACCCCCAGCACCGTCAGCAGCGCTCGTTTCAATCCATATTCCCTGCCCGCCGGCTCGTACCACTCCTGCAACGAGTGCGCTCCCCCGCCATTTCCCCCTGCCCCAATCGCAATCGCGTCAATCCCCAACGACAACGGAATATTCGCATCCGTGCTCGAGCGCTCGATTCGCGATTCGTTCCCAACCGCCTCATCCGCCGCGCGCAACGCCGCCAGCAGCGCCGAATCCGCCGCCAACTCCCCGCCCGGCCGGCTCCCGATCAACTCCACTTTCCATTCCAGCTTCCCTTTACTGGGATCCCGCGCGTTGTCCATCTCATCCCGCACGCCCGCCGCCACGCACTCCCGCAGCGCCGCCTCCAGCCGTGCAATTTCCCCTTCCGCCTCCGAGCGCAAATCCACCTTCAATTTCGCTTCGTGCGGAATCGAATTCACCGACGTGCCCCCTTCAATCTGCCCCAGATTAAACGTCGTCCGCGGCTCCGCCGGCACCTTCGTATTGATGAACCGCACCGCCCCGCGCACCAGCGCATTAATCGGGTTCACCATCCCGAAATCCGACCAGCTATGCCCGCCCGGCCCCGTAATCGTCACCTCTAGCCGCCGCGACGCCAGCGCCTTCGTCGTCACAAAGTCCGTTCCCGACCCGTCCAGCACCACCACCGCCCGCAACTTCGTCCGGTACGCGTCAATCAGCGCGCGCATCCCCCGCAAATTCCCTTCGCCCTCTTCTCCCACGTTCGCGGCAAACAGAATTGTCCGCTGCGGTAGTATCTTCGCCGCGCGCATCGCTCGCGCTAGCGCCACCAGCGCCGCTAATCCCGTTCCATTATCCGAAATCCCCGGCGCCACCATGCGCGCTCCTTCGCGCGTCACCTTAATTTCCGTGCCCGCCGGAAACACCGTGTCCAGATGCGCCGTCACCAGCACAATTTCCTTCTCATTCGCGCCCTGCAACTCCCCAATCACATTTCCAATTTTGTCGCTGTGGACCTTCAACCCTTCCTCCGCAAGCAGTTCCTTCACCGCCGCCGCCCTCTTCTCTTCCTCAAACGACGGCGCAGGGATCTCCGTCAAGCGCCCTTGTTCGTCATTAATCCATTTCAGGTTTTTCTCAAACCAGTCCAGCGCAGAACGCACCGCAGGTTGTTCCGTCAGGGGGACCGTGGCGTTAGGTCGTGTCACTTGTGCGAACACCGCGGAGCGAATCGGCATGCTCAAAAGAATAACGCAAAGCGCCACCCGTTTCACCGTACCTTCTGCCAGTTTCATTCTCCCCTTCCACCCAATCCCCACCCCTGTAGCTCACCCCTTCAGGGGTGAGGCCTTTCCATCCCCCAGCAACTCGTCGTCCCGCCCGCCCAGCTCCGCTCTTCTCCGGCCTTCTGTGGCACAGACACTCCTGTCTGTGCTCTTGGGTCCCTCTTCTCTGTGCCCTCTGCCTCCTCTGTGTTCTCTGTGTATGCCTTTCTCTTCGGTCCCCCTCAGTAACGAACCGTATAACTATTCGGCCTCTGCTCCGGGTCCGGCCTATACAGCGTCTTACAAAACTCGCACCTGTAAATCTCCGCCCCCTTCCCCACCAACTTCTCTATCTCCGCCGGATACTCGAACCACCTCTTCAAGTGTCCCGCGCACACTTTCCCCTTCGCATCCTTCTCATCGCAAGCCCGCTGCTTCGTCTTCCGCGTCTTCACCTTCGGCGCGCTTACCACCTCCGCCGCGCCCTCCGCCGCATTCGTCACCGCTCCCGTTTCCTCCGCCACAATTCCTCCTCTTCTCTGCTCTTCTCTGCTCTGTGAACTTTGTGCTCGGCGTTTACCCCGACCTGGTCGGGGCGCTGTCTTCTACTCATCTACTCTTCTTTCTTTACTGAAAACTTAAAACTGAAAACTTATAACTTCTCGCTCCCCCTTACCAATGCCTCCTCATCATCGTCTTCATCGCCGCTCTTGCATTCCTCACCTTCTCCCTCACACCCCCAAACTCAAACTTCAAAAACGCCCCCGCCCCCTTCTCCAACTCGCTTCCATACCGGTACCACCACGGCTTCTCCACGCCCTTCAGCCAATCCACGTCCACGTACTTCACATTCACCATTTCCAGCAATCCCGCTTTCCCGTGCGTGCGTCCCCATCCGCTCAACCCGCACCCTCCGTGCGGCGCCTCCGCAATCGCAAACCCGCTCATCACATCGTTCACCATCACTGTCCCCGCCTTCAGCCGCCGCGCCAACTCCTTCCCGCGATCCGCGTCCCGCGTCCACACGCTCGCCGCCAGCGCAAATTCCGTGTCGTTCGCCCGCGCCACCGCTTCTTCCGCGTCCTTCACCACCTGAATCGCCATGATCGGCCCAAACGTCTCGTCCTGAAACAACTTCATGGACGCATTCACGCCCGTAATCACCGTCGGCTCGAAAAAGTTCGCTCCCAAATCCGGCCGCGCTCTTCCTCCCCAAACCACCTTCGCGCCCTTCGCCACCGCGTCCGCGATCAAATCCTTCATCCGCTGTACATGCTGCGGCCGGATCAGCGGCCCAATCTCCGTCCCCGGATCGCTTCCGGGCCCCATTCGCAATTTCTGCGTCTTCTCCACGCATCGCCGGATAAATTCTTCGCTGACGCTTTCCTCCACAAACAGCCGCTCCACCGACAAGCACACCTGCCCGCAATTCGAATAACTCCCCCACACCGCCGCGCTCGACGCCACATCCAAATCCGCGTCTGCCAGCACCACCATCGCGTCCTTCCCGCCCAACTCCAGCACGCTCGGCAGCAATCCCCGCGCGCACGCCTCCGCCACATGCTTTCCCGTGAACACGCTCCCCGTGAAAAACACTTTGTCCGGCCGCGCCTCAATCAAAGCCTGTCCAACTTCTCCCCCACCCTGCAATATCGTCACCAGCTCCACCGGAAATCCCGCCTCGCCAAATAGTTTCCCGATCAGCGCCCCGCATTCCGGTGTGAAGTCGCTCGTCTTGCACAACACCCCATTCCCCGCCGCCACCGCCGGTATAATCTGGCTCATCGGAATCGCCAGCGGATAATTCCACGAACTGATAATTCCCACCCCCCCCAGCGGTTCATACAGCAACGTCCCAGACTTCGCCTTCGCCGCCGTGCTGTGATGCTTCACCTTCTCCGCGCGCAGCAATTTCCGCCCCTGCTTCGCAAAATACTCCGCCGTGTCCAGCGACACAAACACATCCGCGAACAGCGCCTCCACCCGCGGCTTCCCCGATTCGCGCACCACCGCGTCCGCCAGCGCCTCGCGCGCCTCCAGCATTGTCTTTTTCAGTTTGCCAATCAGCGCGCAGCGTTCCTCGATCGGCCTCTTCGCCCACTCCACCTGCGCTGCCCGCGCTCGCGCCATCAACCCCGCCACCGCCAGCGGGAGTGTCCTCTCAAACTGCGCCCGCACCTGCCCGGTCGCCGGATCGATGGACGGGATGGTATCCACCGCAACTTGTGTCGCCACCATACCCGGCATTCTAGCCGAAAACCCGACCCCGCATCACTACGCTATTCTCGCTCAGGCCTGAATTGTCATCCTGTCTCATCCCCGCGTGGTCATCCCGACCCGAGCAACGCGAGGGATCTGCTTTTCCCCTCTTTCTTTACTTAGAACTTATAACCGAAAACTCAAAACTGTACTTCTTGCTTCCTGATCGCTGATATCTGATCGCCGATTACCTTCCCCGCTTTACTTACAACTCAAAACTGAAAACTCATAACTCCACCCTGTACGCCTCCTCGTGCTCCACCCTCACCATCCACAATCCCTGCGCCGGCACCGTCGGCCCCGACTTCGACCGGTCCCTCATCTCATACAGCCGCTCAATATCCCCTGCCGTCAACTTCCCTCTTCCCACCTCCAGCAGCGTCCCCACCATCTTCCGCACCATGTACCTCAAAAACGACCGCCCATGCACCGTGAACCACAACTCTTCCCCATCCTCCGTGCGCTTCAATTCCGTCGCAAAAATCTCTCGCACCATATTCCGCTCCCGGTCGTCGTCTTCCGATCCCGTCGAAGCCGCAACCGACGCGAAATCGTGCACACCCACAAACCGCGCCGCCGCCTCTTTCATCGCCTCTTCATCCAGCGGAAACGGGTAGTGCAGCACATATCGCCATAAGGTCGGCGGCACCACCTTCCCACGATAAATCCGGTACCGGTAAAGTTTCCCTTTCGCCGACCAGCGCGCATTAAAATCCGGCCCCGTCTCCTCCACTCCCACGATCCGGATCGTCGGCGGCAGCAGCGCATTCAACGCCCGCTGAAACTCCCCCGCCGAAAGCGTCGATTGTGTCCGGAAGCTCCCCACCTGCCCCAGTGCATGCACACCCGCATCCGTGCGCCCCGCGCCGTGCAGTTGAACATTCTCCTGGGTCAACCGCCGCAGTATGGACACCAACTCGCCCTGCACCGTCGGTTTATTTGCCTGGATTTGCCAACCGTGGAAATCCGTCCCGTCGTACGCAATCGTCAGCTTGAAATATCGCACCGCCACCGCGCCCCTAATCCAGCCTTCCTCTTCTCCGCTCTTCTCTGTGAACTCTGCGACCTCTGTGTAATCTTTTTCTTGCTTCCTGATCGCTGATATCCTTCCTCGCCTCACTTAAAACTGAAAACTGACAACTTCCCTCACCCCGCGCTCCTCACAAAACGGCTCCCCGGCTTCACCGCCACGTTCCCCTGCCGGCACAGCGGGCATTCATCCTCTTCGTAACTCTCTATCTTCAGCTCCAGCAGCGCCTGCGACTCCACATCAAACTCGATCGTTCCGCCGCTCCGGTCAATCAACGCACCCGCCGCCACCACGCGCGCTCCCGCCTCTTCCACCACGCGGATTGTCTCTCTCGTCGATCCGCCCGTCGTCCAAACATCCTCCACCACCAGCACGTGCGTATCCGGCGGCAGCACAAACCCTCTCCGCAGCGTCAGCAATCCGCTCGCATCCCGCTCTACGAACATCGCCGGCACCCCGCCGCCCACGGCGTCCTTCACCGCCGGCAACGCCCGTGCCACTTCCTGCCCGACCACCACTCCGCCCAGCGCCGGAGACACCACCGCGTCAATCCGCGCATCGGAAAACAGCCCTGCCAGCGCCTGCCCCAACTTCTCCGCAAACCGCGGGTATTGCAGCACCAGCGCGCACTGCACATACGTTCCGCTGTGCCGCCCGCTGGACAGCTCAAAGTGCCCGTGCCGGATCGCTCCCGCCGTCTCAAATAACCGCAGCAATTCTTCTTGTGTCAGCATACGAGCCCCTAACCTCTGGGCAGCCTAAACGTCGAATCGTCAGCAGCCTAGCCGCCTGCACACCTTATTGTCAAGGAAGGAACTCCCTGTGATAGACTCCATAATTCCGGCCTGGGGCCCGGGATTCTGTGTCCAAAGCCCTCTCGGCACAGTCGGCCGTGAAACAATTTGCGTCCCGCGAACGTTCTACATAGTGATGCACCCCAAATCGCGGGTTATGCGAACCATGTTCCAACTCTATTCGTGAGGATCCTATGAAGACGCCGTTCCGCAGACCGCTGCTCGCCTCCATCTTAGCTGCTGTTTTGGCCGGCTCGCCCGTCGCCACTACCCTTGCTCAGGAGCCGGCCTCCCCGCCTGTGCCGCACACCGTCGCGCAGGGTGCCGTGCCTATCTCTCTGGGTGTCACCAAGCACGACTACACCCACGCTCCCAAGGCCTTCCCGAACCTTCTCGCGCCCTACACCAGTCAAAACGTTGCCCCCGGCGTCTTGACCAATTCGCCGCGCCTTGAGCAGCTCATCCATGATGGCAAGCTCAGCCTCAGCCTCCAGGATGCCATCGCCCTCGCTCTTGAAAACAGCATGGACATCGTCGTCCAGCGCTACAACCCCTGGATGGCGGACGTCAGCCTCCTCAAAACGCGCGCTGGCGGTTACAGCTACGGCACGCCCGGAAGCATCTCCGTTGGCTCTACAGCTAACCTCCCCAGCCTCCTTTACGACCCCATCATTTCCCAAACCGTCCAAATCGCCGATGCCACCACACCCATCAACAACCCCTTCATTTCCGGTATAGGTACCACAACTTCCGGAGTCTTCGGCTTGGTCAGCCACAGCGCCACTTACAACACCCAATACCAGCAGAGCTTCACTACCGGTACCTCCTTCACCGTGGCTTGGGACAATACCCGCTCCTCTTCCAATGCGGACAACTTCTTCAATCCTTACGTGCAATCCTCCCTTGCCTTCACCATCTCGCAGCCTCTCCTGGCCGGCGCTGGCCGCTTCGTCAATCGCCGCAACATCATCATCGCCGAAAATAATCGCAAGATCGCCGATCTCGTCTTCACCCAGCAAGCCATCACCACCACCACAAACACCATCACCGCCTACTGGGAACTCGCCTACGCCCGCGAATACGTCAATGTCACACGGCAGGCCGTCACCGTCGCTGAAAAGCTCTATAGCGACAATAAGAAGCAGCTCGACATCGGCACCATGGCTCCCCTCGACGTTACCCGCGCCGAATCCGAACTCGCCACCGACCAACAGAATCTCATCGTCGCCCAAACCACGCAGCTCCAGGACGAGCTCGTCCTCAAGAACTACATCTCCAAGGATCCTCTCGCTTCCAATCTCCTCTCCGTCGAAATTATCCCCACCGATAAGCCCGATTCGCCCGCGTCCATCACCACCTCCTCCTTCGATGATGCCGTCAAGGAAGCCTTCGCCAAGCGCCCCGATCTTCAGGAGCAGTATTTCAACCTCAAGAACGCCGATGTCGACGTCCGCGCCACGAAGAATGCACTTTTGCCGACGGCTACTCTCTCAGCCTATTACGCTTCCGCCGGTCTCGCCGGCAACTCTTTCACTACTGGCGCGCCCAGCGTCATCGCTGGTCAGCCCATCGTCGATGGCAGCGGTGTCGCGGTCCCCGGTTACTTCATTCCAGAAACCGTCGCCCCCGTCACCGGCGTCGCCAAAGACGGCCTCTCGACCGCACAGTCGCAGATCTTCCACAATGATTTCCCAACTTACGCCGCTCAACTCACCCTGACTCTTCCTTTGCGCAACCGCGCGGCCCAGGCTGACAACATCCACGCGCAACTCGTCAAGCGCCAGATGGAAGCTCAGACCCAGCAGATCAAGAACAACGCCCTCCTCGACGTTCGCAACACCACCATCGCCGTCGAGCAGGGCCGCGCTCAGGTGCAGGCCGCCAGCAAGGCTCGCGAGCTCCAGCAGCAGACTTTTGACGCCGAGCGCAAAAAATACGAACTCGGCGCCTCCACCGTTTACAACGTCATTCTCACCCAGCGCGACCTCATCACCGCTCAGGGCACCGAACTGCGCGCGCTGGCCAACCTCGCCGAAGCCAAAGCCAATTACGAACGCGCCCTCGGACGCACCCTCGAAGTCAACAGCGTCACCATCGCCGGCGCACAAAAGGGCGTAATCGAGCGCGACACTTTGATCCCCGGCACTCTCAACGGCCAGGTCGTCGGCACCGAGCAACTCTTCAAGTCCCTCGACCAATCCAACGCCCACGGCCAGCGCTAACCCAGCGCCCTTTTCTCTTTCTCGTGTAGGGACCGCCTTCCGAGGCGGTCCGCAAACTACGCACAGGCACTTGCGTCTACCTTGAGTAGCATCCTGCTCCTACGCTTCCCCGCCGTCTCCGTTTCCTCTGCGGCCCCTCTGTTACCTCTGTGGTTCGCCTTTCTCTTCTCTTGAACTGTCAACCGTAATCTGTAAACTGTAACCTCCATGTCCGCTCCGACCCGCAAACCGCCCGAGCGCCTCTCCGATTTCACCACCGTCTCCGGCTACCCTATCCGCCGCCTCTACACCGAAGCCGACCTCTCCCACTGGGATCCCGCCCGCGATCTCTCCCTCCCCGGTGAACCTCCCTACACCCGCGGCATTCACTCCACGATGTATCGCGGACGCCTCTGGACCATGCGCCAGTTCGCCGGCTTCGGCGCCGCCGAGGACACCAACCATCGCTTCCGCTATCTCCTCGCCCACGGTCAGACCGGCCTCTCCACCGCCTTCGATCTCCCCACGCTCATGGGCTACGATTCCGACCACGCTCTAGCCGAAGGCGAAGTCGGCAAATGCGGCGTCGCCATCTCCTCCCTCGCCGACATGGAAGTCCTCTTCGACCAGATTCCCCTCGCCGACGTCACCACCTCGATGACCATCAACTCCCCCGCCGCGGTCATCTGGGCCATGTACCTTGCCGTCGCCGAAAAGCAGGGCGCCGACTGGAAGACCATGTCCGGCACCCTCCAGAACGACATCCTCAAGGAATACATCGCGCAAAAGGAGTACATCTACCCACCCGAACCCTCCATGCGCCTGGTCATCGACACTTTCGAATTCGGCATGAAGCACACCCCCAAATTCAATGTCATCTCCATCAGCGGCTATCACATTCGCGAAGCCGGTTCCACCGCCATCCAGGAACTCGCCTTCACCCTCCGCGACGGCATGGAATACGTCGAATGGGGCATCCGCCGCGGCCTTCCCGTGGACGAGTTCGTTCCCCAACTCTCCTTCTTCTTCAACGCCCAGAACGATTTCTTCGAGGAAATCGCCAAGTACCGCGCCGCCCGCCGCATCTGGTACAAAGCGATGTCCGAGCGTTACAAATCCACCAACCCGCGCTGCCTCGCCCTGCGTTTCCACACGCAAACCGCCGGATGTTCCCTCACCGCGCAGCAGCCCATGAACAACGTCGTCCGCACCGCCATCCAAGCCCTCGCCGGCGTTCTTGGCGGCACGCAATCTCTGCACACCAATTCCCTCGACGAAGCCTGGGCCCTCCCCACCGAATTCGCCGCCACCCTCGCCCTGCGCACCCAGCAAATCATCGCCCACGAAACCGGCGTCACCAACACGGTTGATCCTCTCGGCGGCTCCTATTTCGTCGAAACCCTCACCAACGAAGTCGAGCAAGGCGCCTGGGACTACATCCGCCGCATTGACTCCATGGGCGGCATGGTCGCCGCCATCGAAAAGAGCTACCCGCAGCGCGAAATCGCCGAAGCCAGCTACCGCTATCAAATGTCCGTGGATAAAAAAGAAAAAATCATCGTAGGCGTGAACGACTACGTCACCCAGGGAAAGCCCCTGGAAATCCTGCATATCGACGAAACCGTAGCCCACCGCCAAGCCGCCCGCCTCGCCAAGCTCCGCAACGATCGTTCCTCCGCCGAAGTCGACCGCCGCCTCGACGCCCTCCGCAAAGCCGCCCAAGGCTCCGCCAACCTGATGCCCTTCATCTACGACGCCGTAAAATCCTACGCCACCCTCGGCGAAATCTGCGACTCCCTCCGCGCCGTCTTCGGCCCCTACGAAGAAGTCGCCATCACGTGATCGAGCGAACGGCTTCAAATATGTCCTGAGAGTGGGATATGCTGAGCTGCAGGAGGAAACCAGCATGCCTAAACAGCAGCGCACTTTGATGGGCACTGAAGTCCACGTCCTCTTTTCAGATGTCAAGGAAGCACGGCAGTTTGCAGAGGAAGCTACAAAGCGGAGATCGGTTGTTCGCGTGGGCCTAGTAAGACCTGTGGTTCGTAGACGGCCGACGAACGGAATAGTTTCAGTTGAAGTGGACGACTACAATAAGCCTGAGCAGGCGCTATGACAGACAAAAGGATCAGGGTGTTAATCGCCAAGCCCGGCCTCGACGGCCACGACCGCGGCGCCAAAATCATCGCCCGCGCCCTTCGCGACGCCGGCATGGAGGTCATTTACACCGGCCTCCGCCAAACCCCGGAAATGATCGCCTCCGCCGCCGTCCAGGAAGATGTGGACGTCGTCGGCCTCTCCATTCTCTCCGGCGCCCACAACACCCTCTGTCCGCAGCTCATGAAGCTTCTCCACGAAAAGGGCATGCACGACGTCACCGTCCTCGTCGGCGGCATCATTCCCGAAGCCGACATCCCCGCTCTCAAGCAATCCGGCATCGCCGCCGTCTTCCTCCCCGGCACCTCCACCCAAGACATCATCGCCTTCATCCAAGCGCGCCCCGTCCGCACCTGACTCCCGCAACTCAATCCCCTGTGGCACAGTCACTCCTGACTGTGCTCTTGGGTTTCTCCCCTCCGCTCTTCTCTTCTCTGTGAACTCTGTGCTCGGCGTTTACCCCGACCCGGTCGGGGCGACCTCTGTGTAAGTCTTTTTCTTCCCGCTTCTACTTCCTCGCCTCCCTCTCGAACTTCACCCGCGTATACAAAACCCGAAAACCCTGCCTCATAATATTCCTTTGCGACACGCTTCCCGGCTGTGCCAGGCTCACCGCCATCTCGCATCCCGCTTCCGCCGCCCGCCGCAACCGTGCCTGCAGCAGCGCCGTCTGCACCCCGCGCCTCCGGAAATCCGGCAACGTGCTCGCTCCAAACAACCCCGCCACATTTCCCCGCAGAGCCAGCGTCGCCCCGCCCGCCACCCGCCCATCAATCCGCGCCAAATAGCACTCCGAATTCTTCCCCAGCGCGAACATCTTCATCACGCTCAGCATCTCCGCCGTCACCGGAAAATATTCCGCGAACCCCTGCGCCACCGTCAGCGTCCACAAATCCATCTCCTGCGGCCCCGCCTTGCGCACCTCCACCCCATCCGGCGTCTTCCACCGTTCATCCCCCGCGATCCCACGCACCATCACGTTTGAAAATTCGCTGACGTGATATCCCCGCTCCTTGTAGTGTTCCAGCAGCGTTGCGTCCGCCATGGGACACGTTTCCACCCGCACCGCCTCTTTCCTCGAAAAATAAAACTCCTCCAGCCGGTCAAACTCCTCTTTGCTCACCGGGCCGTTCAATCCCAACCCCACCGCCTGCGTCACCGGCGAATTCGCCCCGCAATACACCGCATACCCGCCCGCGATGGCTTCCACCGCGCTATCGGACTCCGCCTGCAGCGCCTTCCTCATCTTCGCGCAAGCCACCGCCGCCTCGCCCTCCGCCAGCTCAATCTCCCGCGCCAGCGCCAAATCCAACAAAGGAGTGTCCATCCTCCGAGTGTACCCCATTCTTTTCTTCCCTCGTCCTCTCGCAATCACCAGCTCGTCCCTTCGTCTTCCTTCATTTCCTTTGCTTCCTTCACTTCTTTTGTTTCCTTCCGTATCCCTCCATGTTCCTCGCCCACCCGTTCCATATCTGTGACCCCCGTTCCCCTCCCTTGTGTCCCCCATCCCCCAATTCCCGATCCTGTAGCTCACCCCTTCAGGGGTGAGGCCTTCCATCACCCCAGCAGCCAACCTGATTCCTCCCTGCGTTATCTCTTCTCCCCTCTTCTCTGCGAACTCTGTGTCCTCTGTGATCTCTGTGTAAGCCTTTCTCTTACTCTTTGCTTCTCCCCCTCTTTGCTCCGTATACTGAATCGTCTCCAATCTCCATCCGAGGTTTCCCTGTGCCCGTCTTGAAATCCTCCATCAACACCAAATCCCCCGACTTCCAGAAAAATTCCTCTCGCCTGGTCGAACTCCTCACCACCTACAAAAACGAAGAAGAGCAAATCCTCCAGGGCGGCGGCCCCAAAGCCATCGAGTCCCAGCACAAAAAATCCCGCCTCACCGCCCGCGAACGCATCGCCGCCCTCATCGATCCCGGCACCCATTTCTTCGAGCTTGGCCTCTACGCCGCTTACGAAATGTACCAGGAATGGGGTGGAGCCCCCGCCGCAGGCACCATCACCGGCCTGGGCCGCGTTACCGGCCGCATGTTCATGCTCATTGCCAACGACGCCACCGTCAAAGCCGGCGCCTTCTTCCCCATGACCGCCAAGAAGGTCATTCGCGCGCAAAACATCGCCATTGACAATCGCATCCCCACCATCTATCTCGTCGATTCCGCCGGCGTCTTTCTCCCTCTCCAGGAAGATGTCTTCCCCGATACCGACGATTTCGGCCGCGTCTTCCGCAACAACGCCGTCATGAGCGCCCTCGGCATCCCCCAACTCACCGCCATCATGGGCATGTGCGTAGCCGGCGGCGCCTATCTCCCCGTCATGTGCGATCACATCCTCATGACCGAAGGCTCCGGCCTCTTCCTGGCCGGACCCGCTTTGGTCCAAGCCGCCATCGGCCAGAAATCCACCGCCGAAGAATTAGGCGGCGCCAAAATGCACTCCCAAATCAGCGGTACAGTGGATTTCCGCGAGCCCGACGACGACTCCTGCATCAAACGCATCCGCGCCCTGGCCGACAAAATGGGCGCGCCCAATCCTCCCATCTTCAGCCACTCGCGCCCCCACGAGCCGCTCTATTCCCCCGATGAAGTCTACGGCGTCTTCTCCGATCTGCCCGGCAAGCAGTACGACATGCGCGAAATCATCGCTCGCCTCGTGGACGCCAGCGAATTCGAGGAATACCGCGCCGAATATGGCGAAACGTTACTTTGCGGCTATGCACGCATCGGTGGCTGGGCCGACGGCATCGTCGCCAACCAGAAAAAACACGTCACCACCCACGCGCCCCACTCCGATCAAAAACGCATCGAATTCGGCGGCGTCATTTACACCGAATCCGCCGAAAAGGCTGCGCGTTTTATCCTCGATTGCAATCAGAACCGCATCCCGCTCATTTTCCTTCACGACGTCAACGGCTTCATGGTTGGCAAGGATGCCGAATGGAGCGGCATCATCCGCGCCGGCGCCAAAATGGTCAATGCCGTTGCGAATAGCGTCGTCCCCAAAATTACCGTGATTCTCGGCGGCAGCTTCGGCGCCGGCAATTACGCCATGTGCGGCAAAGCCTACGATCCCCGCTTCATGTTCGCTTGGCCCACCGCCAAATTCGCCGTCATGAGCGGAGACGCCGCCGCCAACACCCTAGCCGAAATCAAGTTCAAGCAACTGGAACGCGAAGGCAAAAAACTAGACGAAGCCGCAAAAAAGGAACTCCTCGACTCCATCAAAGCCACCTACGAACACCAAACCGACCCGCGCTACGCCGCCGCACGCCTCTGGCTCGACGCCATCATCGACCCCGCCCAAACCCGCGACGCCCTAATCTGGGCCCTAAACGCCGCCTCCCTCAACTCCGAAATCGCTCCCTTCAAAACCGGAGTGTTACAGACATAGGAGCGAGGGCTTATGCAGGAACATGCAAGCAGCAAAAAGCTGGAAGAATTTACTCGATGGTTTCTAAGATTTAACGGGTATTTTTCAATTGAGAACTTCATCGTCCATGCGGCTGACGATCCTATGCGGATCTCGGGTGGGGTCGTTGCACCGCATACGGAGACCGATACACTGGCGATCCGAATGCCGTATTCGAAGGAGATCACCGGCAGATTGAAGATTGCAAATTACACTCCTCTTGTCGAGGGCAGCGACGGAAGAATGGACGTTATCATCGCGGAATCCAAGTCCGGAGGCGAGAACAGACCGAACAAGGTGTGGCGAGAGAAAGAACAGAGAGCTGTCGAGTACATTACGAGATTTGTTGGACTCTGCGAGACTGAAGAAGAGATAGGGAAAGTCTCGTGTGGTCTCTTGTCCAAATACTTCTACGAAAATGAAAGAGCCCGATATCGTTACATCATCTTCTCGGAAGAACCTAACGCGCATTATCGGGACAAAGGGATTGGATACATGACATACGAGGATCTAGTTCGCTTCTTAGTGAGCGTCCGCGGTGAGTGTTGGGTCACAGCGAACATCGGAGTCGCCTCGGTACACGATCAGTGGAATCCCCTCATCAAAGAAGTGTTTGAAATCGCCAACGACCAGAGTCGCCCAATTGACGAGCGGCGCAAGGAAGCCCTTCGCAAGATTCTGGAGGACTAGCCTGGGAGTAGCCGGGTGCCACTGGCACGGAATGTATGCCTTGGTCTTGCGCTTCCTGGGAACGCCATTCTCCTGAATGGCGCTTCAACCCTTCCTCGTCTCACCAATTGGGAGATCAGCCGGCTTCGCCAGTGACACAGTCACTCCTGACTGCGCTCTTGGGTTTCTCTTTCTTTGAACTGTTGACTGTGAACTATTCTTGAGGGTGTCCCATCCTTCGCGTTTTTCAGCGAAGTGTGGGCTCTTACGACAAAACGCCTCGACCCCTTCTTCTCTTCTCTGCGTTCTCAGCGTCTCTGCGTTAGGTTCTCTCTTCGTTCTGCTCTTCTTCCGAAACTGTAAACTGTCGACTGTAAACTGTAGACTCTCTCTTGTACCCCATGACCTCACCCTCCCGCTTCGCACTCATCTCAATGTCCATCGCCTTCGCCCTCTGCATCCTGGGCCTCATCCTCGGCATGCTCTACAGCCTCTACGAATCTTTCTTCCTCCACAAAGATCTCGAAACCATCCTCAGCCGTAGCATCCCCTACTACAAAGCCCTAGGTCTCCTGGGCATCCTCGGCATGCTCCTCTTCTTTGTTTTCTTGTTTTTCCAAATCTCCGAAAAAGGCGGCAAAAAGCCCCGTTAGCGCGTTCCCACCATCAAATGTGCGGGACCCGGCAAACGCATCCGGCAAACCTTCCGGAATCCCGCCTCGCGCAGCCACCCGCCGTACTCGCTCTCGCTGTAACTGCTCCCATCGTGTGTTCCCACCAGCATATTCAACGCAAACAGCGCTGCCTGCTTCGGCCCTGTCTTGTCCGCTTCCAAGATGAAATCGCTGATGACGACGCGTCCCTCAGGCGCCAGCGCCTCATAGCAGCGCTTCAGCAAATTGCGATTGCCTTCCGGCCCAAGCATGTGGCAAATGGCGGAAATCAGAATCACATCGAATCCCTTGCCGAGGAAGTCTGTGCGAAGATCCCCAGCCCGCGTCTTGATTCGATGGCCGAGCCCGGCCTCTTCGATGTGCCGCTGAGCGATCGGGAGCACCTCCGGCAAGTCCAGCAATTCCACCTGCAGCATCTCGTTGGCTTGCGCAAACGCAATGGAATACGCCCCTGACCCGCCGCCCACATCAAGCATTCTCCGCGCACCCTGAATGCCTACGGCTTCGACCACCTGCGGCGCCCGCGCTCGAGCATTGCGGTGCATCGCGGCAATAAACGATTCCGTCCAATCGTCGCCGCCCTCAGCAGCCTCCTGCCGCTTCACCGAAGTCCCCGCACGCACGCATTCCGTCAGCGTCGACCAGCGCTCCCAAAGATGCACTATATGCATCATGGCCGCGCGAGCATCATCAGGAGCTTTCCCGCCGAAGTAGCGCGCCGTCACCCGCGTGCTGTGGAACATTCCACCGCTCTTCGCCAACATCCCCATCGCCACCAGGGCATTCAGCAACATCTCCGTTGCCCGCGCGTCCGTTCCGATCTTGGCGGCCACCTGGCCAGCCGTCGCTCCATTGCCGATCGCCGCAAAAATGTTCAGCTCAATGCCGGTCAGCATCGCGCGGCTCTCCTGAAATCCCCGTATGGTCTGCAGTAGTTCTTCTGGGAGTTCTCCGGAAGCTTCCCGGGCCTTCATCGCCGCAAGCGCCTTGTTCCTGTTGGTCTGAATCTCTTCCTTCAGTGCGGCCGCGTCCTTGTTCACCAACCGCTCCACTTTTCTGCCTTGCTGAAAATGGCTGCGCACAATCTCCGGAACGTCCTCCGGCTGCACCGCGGAATACCAAACCCCTTCCGGGTAGACGACCATGTTGGGGCCGCGCTCGCATAGCCCAAGCGAGCCGCACAGCGTGATCTGCACCGCATCCAAGAGGCCCTGCGCGGCAATTTCCTGGCGCAGCGCTTCCATCACCTTCCCCGAGCCGCGACCCGCGCAGCACGGCACACCCTCGGCTTTGCTTTGGTCACACACGAACACGTGATAGCGAAATGCTTCCATGGTCCCTCCCATCAATGTGTCGCTCTCCCTTTGGAGTGCGGCGCCTCGGCGCCGCTTTTACGATGACAGCCGTACCTCCCAACCGACCCCTAGCGCGCAAACGCATCCACCGTAAAGCTGGAACAACGCCCCTCTGTCCCTCTTACATTTGCTCTTGGTCTTGTCCTTAACTGTCAACTGTAAACTGTTCACTTCTCCTTCATCCTCACCGTCTTCCCCGTCGCCGCCGATTCCCGCGCCGCATCCATAATCTCCGCCACGATCACATTTGTCTCCAACGAAGACAATCCATCCGGCTTCGCCCCATCCACAATCACCGCCCGCAGATATGTCAGCTCATCATCGTAAGGCGGCGCCACCTTCTTCGCCGCCACCTTCTGCTCTTCCTTCTCCCCCGCGCGTCGCTCTTTCACCTCATCCCGCCCCGCGGTAATCACATATCCTGTCCGTCCGTACACTTCCGTATCCTCGCGCTCGAATGCCCAATTCCACGAAGCCTGCAGGATCGCCTGCGCCTTCGGATACGTCAGCACGATCGTCGCCTCATCATCCACCTTCGGATAAACGTCTGGCTTGATCTGCTGCGTTATCGCCGTAACCGTCAGCGGCCTTTGCCCGTCCATCAGCCACGTCGCCAGGTCCGCTCCGTAGCACCCGAAATCATAGAGCGCCCCGCCCCCATTCAGCTTCGGATCCGTCAGCCAACTCAGAAACTCCGGCCCCACGCCAATTTCCTTCGGCCCTTCATGGCCGAAGTGCGTCACAATCTTCCGCACATCTCCAATCTCACCCGCGTGTACCACATCAAACATCGTGTGCGTGCTCGGAACCCAATCGATGAAGTAGTTCACCAGCACCTGGATCTTTCCCTCGTGAGCCGCGCGTTCGATCGCCAGCGCGTCTTCCCGGCTCACCGCCAGCGGCTTCTCCATCATCACCGAAACGTGATGCTTCGCGCAGATCTCCACAATCTTCCGGTGCTCAAACGTGCTGGCATAAACAAGCACCGCCTGCGGCTTCGTCGTCACCAACATCTCTTCCACATCCGCGTGATACAACCCCGCATCCAGCCCAAACTTCGCCGCATACTGATCGAATAGCTTGCGGTCCGGCTCGCTAATTCCCACAATCTTGATGTCCGCCCGCTTCGCCGAATTCGCCAGGAATCCGTCCGCATGCCCGTGCACCAACCCCGCAATCGCCACCCGCAACGCCGCCGTCTCCGCCGCAAACACCCCCGTCCCAGCAAGCAGCCCACACACCACCAAAATCACAAATCCCCGCAACACTTGTCTCATCGCATCCTCCCGAAAATCCACTCGCATCATATCACCGCCCCATTCTCCTCTGCGCTCCTCCTGTGGCACAGTCACTCCTGACTGTGCTCTTGGGTTTCTCTTCTCAGTGACCTCTGTGTTCCGTCCTCTGTGAACGGCGCCTGCCCCGACCCTGTCGGGGTGTTACCGTCCCTCTTTCCTTCTCTTCATCTTTCCTTCTCTTCATCTTTCCTTCTCTTCATCTTTCTTCCTCTACCATCCAATCTCAGTTTTCCCGTTTTGCCCCGCCGCCACTCCTGTCATATTCTTGATACCCGGCAGACAAACGCTAATGGACCCCATCACCCTCATCGAATGTCCCCGCGACGCCTGGCAAGGCCTCCCGGAATTCATTCCCACCGAAACCAAAGTCGCCTACTTGAAAGAATTAATCCTCACCGGCTTCCAACACATCGATGCCGTCAGCTTCGTCTCCCCCAAACACGTCCAGCAAATGGCCGACAGCGAACAAGTCATCTCTCAACTCCTGGCCTCTCTCCCCCCCAACACCGTCCCTCCCGAAATCATCGGCATTGTCGTCAACGAAAAAGGACTTCGCCGCGCCCTAGCCACTCCCGGCGTCACCACCATCGGCTATCCCTACTCCATCTCCGCCTATTTTCGCCGCGCCAACGCCAACATGACCCGCTCCGAATCCCGCTCCCTCGTCGAACTCCTCCAGCGCGAAACCAAAGCCGCCAACAAAAATCTCGTCATCTACATTTCCATGGCCTTCGGCAATCCCTACGACGAACCTTGGGGCCCCGAAATCGTCCAGGACACTCTCGACTGGCTCAAGGACATTCGCGTCAACACCGTCACGCTCGCCGACACCGTCGGCACCGCCTCTCCCGATCTAGTCCGCGAGCTCTTCTCTCAAGTCAAAGATCACGTCGCAGGCATCGAACTCGGCGTCCATTTCCATTCTCGCCCAGACCACGCCGAAGAAGAAATCCTAGCCGCCTACCACGCCGGTTGCCGCCGCTTCGATTCCGCCCTCACCGGACTCGGCGGCTGCCCCTTCGCCGGCGACGCTCTCGTCGGCAACATCCCCACCGAATCCGTTCTCTTCGCCCTGGCCAAAGCCGGCGCCACTCCTCCCATCGATCCCGCCAGCCTAACCCGCCTCCTCCAACTCTCCAACCAAATCCGCACCACCTACTCTCACGAACCCCCTCCCAACTAACGTGGCACAGTCACTCCTGACTGTGCTCTTGGGTTCCTCCTCTCCGCTCTGTCTTTTTCCTTCTCTGTGAACTCTGCGCTCTCTGCGTTCTCAGCGTCGGCGTTCATCCCGACCGGGTCGGGGCGTTATCTTTAATTATCCTTGCCGTGCGAGAACAGCGGGATCAAGGCACACCCATACCCCTACGCAAAACGCGCGCCTCAACATTTTAACTGTTAGGTGGCTTACCGGCCTCGGCCTTCTCTTTCAAAAACTCTTCCAGCCGCAGAAACTTTCTTCCCAGCGCGCCGCTGTACGCCGACCATTCCGGCTCTCCGGAATCGCTCGCCAACGCCGCCCGCACCGCCGCCAGCTTGGAATCCAAGTCATCCAAATAATGAAACACCAGCGCTTCGCGGATCATCGGCAATTTCGGCGACCCAAACTCGTACTTCCCGTGATGGCTGATCAGGATGTGCTGCACCACCGTCTTCAGGTTCGCCGGGAATCCTTCGATCTCCTCCATCGCCCGGCTTACGGTTTCCAGTTCCATCACGATGTGCCCCAGCAACTGCCCTTCGGTCGTGTAGCTCACCGCCCGCTCGTAACACAATTCATCCAGCTTGCCCACGTCGTGCAGCATCGCCGCCGTCAGCAGCAGATCCACATCGAGTTCGGGATAATGCGCCGCAATCTGCTTCGCCAGCCCGCACAACCCGGCCACGTGCTCCAGCAATCCTCCGAGATACGCGTGGTGCATCACTTTCGCCGCGGGCGCGCGCTTGTAACGCGCCACCATCTGCGGGTCGCTCAGCACCTGCAAAACCAGCTTCTTCAGCCAGGGATTCTTCATCCCCTCCGCATGACCCAGCACTTCCTTAAACAGCACCTCCACGTCATACGGTGTGTGCGGCAGAAAATCCGCCAGGTTGATCTCTTCCGGCTTGGCCACGCGGAATTGCAGCAACGAAAGCTGCGGCTTGTTGCGGTAGATCTCCACGCGGGCGTTCACCTTCACAAAGTCGTCGCGGTGAACATCCTTGGCGGCGCCTTCGAACTGGTCCCACATCCGCGCTTCCACCGTACCGCTGCTGTCGCCCAGTTCCATCCGCAGATACGGCTTGCCCGACGAAGTGTTACGCACCTCTTTCTCGTGCACCAGGAAAAACCCGGTGATGGTCTGGTCCGCCGCCAGATCGCGTACCATGGTGCTCTTTGTCATTTCGATCCGCTGGACTTGCCGAACAATAAATACTTCTTGTGGTGCTTCTTCTCTTTCGTGCTTTCCGGCGTTGTGCTCACTTCCTCGATTTCAGAGTTGCCTCCGCCGGTCATCTCCTGGTATCCCGGCTTGATCACCACATAGCTCTGCTCGCGCAAGGTTTTCAGATAGTCGCGCAGGACCGGCTCCATGCGCTGGTTGTACAAGTGTTCCATGATATCATTTTCCACTTTATCGTATGGCTGCACGCCTTCCGTGTAGTGCTCCAGCACCTGCAGGATCAGGAAGCCCTGCTTCGTTTCAATCACGCCGGTCAGCTCGTTCTTTTTCATCACGAAGACTTTGTCTTCCAGTTCCTTCGCAAGCTCTCCGCGCTTGTATTCCCCAAGATAGCCGCCTTGCTGCGCGGTCTTGCCATCGGAGAAGCGCTTCGCAAGCACGCTGAAATCCTCGCCGTCCTTGATTCGTTGGAGGTACGATTCCGCCTTTTTCTTCAGTTCCGGAATCTCCGCCTCCGTCTTCCCTTCCGTGGAAACCTCGAACGCCTTCAGGGCCACTTCCTCCGGCTTTACGAATTCGGCCTTGTGCTCGTTGTAAACCTTCAGCGCCTCGTCGTGCCCGATGGTGATGTGCGAACCCACCTCCCGGGAGATCACCTGTTGGGTCAGTATTTTGTTGCGGATATTGTTCTTGAAATCTTCCCAGTTAAATCCCTGGGCGCTCACGGCCTTTTCCAGTTCCTCCATATCCTTCAGGTTGTTTCCGATACGGATCTGGTCGAGTTGCTTCACCACGTCCGTCTCAACGCTGATGGCCAAGTCCTTGCCCCGCTGTTCCAGCAGCGACTGGTCAATCAGGTCGCGCAGAGCGCTCTTCTGGCGATCCTCGAGCGCCACTTGCAACTGCTCCGGCGTGCACTTCCCGCTGCACTCCTGCCGCGCGTCCTCTTCGGCGCTCGCACGGGCTTTGTCCAGTTCGGAGCTCGTTATGATCTCGTTGTTTACCCGCGCGACGATCTCCTCCACCATCTTGCCTTCCGCCGACGCCGGCTTCGCGGCTGTCGCTGCTGGCCCTGTCACTTTCGTGCCCCCCGGCGCCGTTGTCGCTGTTGGCGTCTCTGGCTTTTTCACCGGCGCGGGTTTCTTTTCTTCTTCAGGCTCTGGCGCCGCCATCGGCGGCTGTTCCAGTTTCGGCGGGTTCTGTGCCGGTGGCGTTTGCGCCGGTGGATTCTGCGGCGGCGGATTCGTCGCCGGAGGGTTCTGCCCCAACAACGGCCACGCAAACAGAAGTGCCGCAAACAGTGCTGTTTTCTTCATGAATCTCCCCATTTCTACAGTCTAAAACTCATCTCGCCAATGTGCAAATTCGAGAGCGCCCCGGTGACGCGCCCATCTCCCCTGACGCTCCTGCCCCTTCATTCCCCCCACAGACCCGCCAGCACACTCCGCAACGCTCCTGCTACCGCCTCCCCCTTCTGCACTTCCATCCACAACACCCCGCTCGGGTCCAGCTTGATTCCCTTCCGCGACCGCACCACCTTCACCACCGCCGCCGGGTCCAACTGCGTTTCCGGATGGAACCTCAGTGTGATCTTGCTTCCCTGCCGCTCCACCGCCGCAATGCGCAGCCGCTCGCTCATGGATTTGAGCATCGCAAACTCCAGAAGGTTTTCTACCGGCTTGGGCAGTGGCCCAAAACGATCCGCCAGCTCCTTCCCCACGTCCTGCCTCTCCGCTTCCGTCGCCACCGACGAAATCCTCTTATACGTCCGCAAACGCAAATTCTCGCTCGGGATATACTCCTCGGGAATCCGCACATCCATCCCCAGGTTGATGGTCGTGCGCAATTCCGGCGCCCCCTCTCCTCCCTTCAACTTGGCCACCGCGCGTTCCAGCATCTGCACATACAAATCGAAACCGATTGCCTCGATGTGGCCGTGCTGTTGCCGCCCCAGCATGTTCCCCGCCCCGCGCAACTCCAGGTCCAGCGCCGCGATCCGGAATCCCGCGCCCAGTTCGCTAAACTCCTTCATCGCCGCCAATCGCCGCCGCGCAATGTCCGTCAGCGAGCGTTCCGGCGGCACCAGCAAGTACGCATAAGCGCGCTGGTGCGAGCGCCCCACGCGCCCGCGCAATTGGTAGAGTTCCGCCAGCCCCAGCCGGTCCGCGCGATTGATCAGAATCGTGTTCGCCCGCGGAATGTCCAATCCGTTCTCCACGATCGTCGTCGCCACCAGCACATCCGCTTCATCGCGAATGAACTTCAGCATCACCTTCTCGAGGTCCTTCTCTCCCATCTGCCCGTGCGCCACCACTACGCGCGCCTTGGGCACCAGCCTCGTCACCAGGCTGGCCAGCGAATAAATGGACTCCACGCGGTTGTGGATGAAGTACACCTGGCCTTCCCGCGCCAGCTCATTTTCAATCGAGCGCTTCACCACCTCTTCGTCGAACGACGTCACCACCGTCTGAATCGCCAGCCGGTCACGTGGCGCCGTCTCAATCACGGACATATCGCGTAAGCCCACCAGCGACATGTGCAGCGTGCGCGGAATCGGCGTGGCCGAAAGCGCCAGCGCGTGCACGTTCTTCCGCATCTCCTTCAATCGCTCTTTGTGCGCCACGCCAAACCGCTGCTCTTCGTCCACCACCAGCAATCCCAAATCCTGAAACTTCACATCCTTGGACAGCAGCCGGTGCGTCCCGATCACCACGTCTACTTTTCCCGTTTCCAGATCCGCCAGCACGACCTTCTGTTCCGCCCTCGTGCGGAACCTGCTGAGCATTTCGATCCTGGTGGGAAACGCCGCGAAGCGCTGCTTGAACGTCTCGAAGTGCTGGAACGCCAGCACCGTCGTGGGCGTCAGCACGGCCACCTGCTTGCCGTCCACCACGGCCTTGAACGCCGCGCGCATGGCCACTTCCGTCTTTCCGTAGCCGACGTCCCCGCACAACAAGCGATCCATTGGCGAAGGCTTTTCCAGGTCGCGTTTGATGTCCGCGATCGCCGTCACCTGGTCCGGTGTCTCCTCAAACTCAAACGTATCCTCGAATTCCCTTTGCCAGTTGCCGTCCGGCGAAAACGCAAAGCCCTGCGCGGTTTTGCGCTCGGCGTACAGCGTCAGCAACTGGTCCGCCATGTCTTCCAGCGACTTCCGCACACGCGTTTTGCGCGAAACCCACGCCGTGCCGCCTAATTTGTCTAGCGCCGGCTGCGCGCCTTCCGCTGCACGGTAGCTCTGCACCAGGTCCATACGTTCCAACGGCACATACAACCGCGCATCGTCCAGGTAACGCAGCAGCATAAACTCGCCGCGCCGCCCCGCCGACTCGATCAGCCGCAAGCCCTCAAACTGGCCGATGCCGTGGTCCACGTGCACCACATAATCCCCCGGCTTCAATTCCGCGAAATCCCGGAAAAATCCCGACGTGCGGATTTTCCGTCCGGGGCGTTCCACCGCCGGCGTCACGTCAAACAGGTCCGCGTTGCCGTACAGCGTCAGCTTCGCTTCCGGAAACGCCACGCCTTCCGCAAACGGCGCGCGCACCAGCAGCAGCGCCGCCGTTTCCGAAGCGCTTTCCGCCGTGAAGCCCGCCGCCGCTTCTCCCGTTTCTCCCAGCACGTAGGGCACTTCGTACTCGCGGCAAATGTCGGCGTAACGCTCCAGCTCACCGGTGCTCGCCGCCGTGAGGATCACCGTTCCGCCGCCCGCTAATTGCGCTTTCACGTCGCCCAGGCATGCCACCACGTCGCCGTGATACCGCGCGCTGGACCTCGCGATCAGCTCAAACCGTTTGCCTCCGCTCGCCGCCAGACTCAGTTGCTCCAGCTCAATTCGCGAACATTTCGTAACCGCGCGCTCCCATTCTTCCTCGCTCCAGAAATAATCGTTCACCGTCGGCGCATTCGCCTGCCCGTGCCGCTCGTAATTCGCCGTTGCATCCTCCAGCAACTTCTTCCCCGCGTCGTGCAGTTTCTCCGGCTCATCCAGAAACACAATCGGCTTCAGCGAGCTCTCCGCAAGCTCCAACAGCGTGCTTCCGCCCGGCGTTTTGTCCCCGCCAAACCAGCTTCCCGGCTCCCACGCTTCCGCTTCCTCGCTTCCTGGCGCGGGCACGCTCCACTCCGCTAGCGGAAGGATTGTCGTCTTCACCACCGGCGCGATCGAGCGCTGCGTTCGCGGATCGAATTCGCGCACGCTTTCCACCGTGTCTCCCAACAATTCAATGCGCACCGGCCGCGGCGCTTCCGGCGAAAACACGTCCACAATCCCGCCGCGCACCGCGCACTGCCCCGGCAATTCCACCATTTCCGTTCGCGCATAACCCGTGCTCGCCAGATGCGTGATCAGCTCCTCGTGCGCCCCCTCGGAATCTTTCGCCAGCGTGCGCGCCAGTGTCAGGTACACGTAAGGATCCTGATATCTCAACAGCGCCGCGGCCATCGGCGCAATCACCAGCGACACCTCGCCATTCGCCAGCCGGTACAGCGTCGTCGCTCGCCGCTCCAGGATATCCGCGTGCGGCGCTTGCGGATCCCACGGCAAGCTATCGAACGCCGGCAGCACCGCCACGCCGCCCGTTGACCCGGGGAAAATTTGCGCGAAAAAACGCAGGCTCTCCGCCAACTGCTCCGCGCGGCGGTTGTTCTCCGTGACAAAAAACGCCGGCCGCCGCAATTCGTGCGTCACGTGCGCCGCCACCAGCGCCTTCGCCACGTCGTGCAATCCCGAAAGCCCTGCCAGCCCGCCCCCCGCGCGCAGCTCCGCCACCACGCCCTCGATCGAGGCATGGCGTAGCAAACCCTCCAATCGCTCCCTGACTGCCGGTAGTATCATTCCGCGATTTTTCTTTTTTCTCTTACCGGATCTTCCACCCTACCCTGTGCCCTCAAGCAGTTCTAAGTTCCAACTCTCAAGTTTTTAGTCTGGCGTCTTCCTCCGTGACCTCTGTGTTCCTCCCTCTGTGAACTCTGTGTTACCGTCCTTCTTTCCCGGACTCCCGGCTCTTCCTCAGTATCTCCGACGTCGAATACCCTTCCACCACCTCCCCTCGCACCACCTTTCCTCCCGCCGCCTCTACCTCCTCGCGTCCTACAATCTGATTCCCCGGCCAATCCCCGCCCTTTACCAGCACGTCCGGCAGCAGCGCCGCGATTACCCGCTGCGGCGTCAGTTCCTCAAAAATCAGCACCGCGTCCACGCATTCCAGGCTCGCCAGAATCTCCGCGCGCTCCTCCGCCGGAATCACTGGCCTCCCGGGCCCCTTCAGCCTTCTCACGCCCTCATCGCTGTTCAACCCGACAATCAGCACATCGCCCAACGCGCGCGCCGTTTCCAAGCTTTCGATGTGCCCCGGGTGCAGCAGATCGAAACACCCGTTCGTAAACACCACGCGCTTGCCGTTGCGTTTCTCCCTGCCAAACCGCAAAATGATTTCTTCAAGTGTCAGGACCGCTGGATGCAAAGGCTCACCATGCTCGCTCAACCACGTTGCTGCAGCTCTCTGTGCAAATTGCCAGTCTATCACGCTCTTTCGCGCCCTCGCTCCCGGAGGCGGCCCTCGACATGAAACACAAAAAAGGGCTTCTCGCTGCCACGGGTATTCTTCTTATTCTCCTCGGCGCGGCCCTCACCCTTTATTCCGCGCGCGGCTTTACCGTGCGCCACTACCTCGTGAACGCCGGCTCCTGCCCGCTCACCATGGACATCGTCCAGAAATCCGGCTTCGTCGAAGATCCCCAGCGCGGCGCCGTCGTTCTCTTTCACGGCTTGGCCGCCAACAAAATCATCATGTCCTACCTGGCGCGCACCTTCGCGGCGCAAGGCCTCACTGTCTACATCCCCGATCTTCCCGGCCACGGCCGCTCCAACGGCCCCTTTTCTCCCGACCAGGCTGAAACCTGCGCGAGTTCCTTTGTGCGCGGCCTCGCCGCACGCGGTTTGATTCTTCCGGACCACACCATCCTTGTGGGCCACTCCATGGGCGCCGACATCGCTTTGCGCATCGCGCCCAAAATTCGCCCCGCGGGCGTTATCGCCATTTCCCCGGCGCCCATGCAGACCGCGCATGGCGTCTCCGCTGAAAACCTTCTCTACCTCATTCCTCCGCCGCTCCAGCCCAACACGCTCATCCTCGTCGGCCAGTATGAATTCCCGAGCCTGGTCGGGAACGCCGCCGATCTCGCCGCATCGCACCCGGATCCGACCGTCGAATTCGCCGCGGTCCCCGGAAACTCTCACGTCAGCGTGCTTTTCTCCACCCTCGTCGCCGCAAAAATCCAGGACTGGACCGCCCGCGTTCTCCACGTTCCCAGCGGCGCCGTCATTCCTTCCCGTGCCAACGTTCTTGGCTGCCTTTTCGGCCTATGCGGCATCGTGCTCCTTGCTGGCCCGTTTCTCCGCGAAACATTCGGCAGCGATGTTCCCGCAGAGCCACGCTCCAAATCCCTTCCTTCTCTCCCGCGACTCTTTCTCGAATTCACCGTCGTCTCGCTCGCCGTGATTTTTCTTCTTCGCTATTGGATGCCGCTTCGTCCCTTGCCCCTCTATCAGGGCAACTATCTCGCCAGCTTCTTTCTCCTCGTGGGGCTCGCCCTGCTCCTGCTCCATCCCCGGCTAGCCCAGTCGCAATTCTCCGCCAAGCCGCTCGTGCTTCTCTCCGCGGCATTCACCGCTTTCCTCCTTCATTTCCTCATTACTGGCTGGTTCGACCTCACTCTCTCTTACGCTTGGCTCACCGTCCACCGCTGGGCGCGATTCCCCGTCATCTTTCTCGCCGTCTTCCTTTTCTTCTTCGCCCTCGAAGCCCTTCTCGGCCCTGCCTGTGACGTCCGCCCGGCCCGCCGCCTTTCTCTTTCCCTATTGCTCCTTGCCATTGTGTTGCTTGCCCTGGCCTGCGGCGTCTTCTATCTCCACAGCGGCGAAATCCTGCTGGTTCTGCTCGCTCCGTATTTCGTCCTCGTCCTGTTCCTCATCCGTTTGGGTGCTCAATTGGTTCGTCGCCAGACCGCCTCTCCGGCAGCCGCCGCCCTGTTCGGTGCTATACTCCTTGCAGGTTTTTGCCTGGTGCTCTTTCCGTTGTCGTAGGAGCTACCGGCCGCTCGGTATTTTTGCTATCCTCCCCGCGCTGGAGACGGATGCTTAAGTTTTTTGCTTCGCCTTGTGTGAATTAACGGATGTCTGAAATTGTCATTGTCGGCGGTGGCCCTTCCGGCGCGATGTGCGGAGAGCAACTTGCGCGCGCCGGCCATTCCGTCCAAATTTTCGATGAACACCTCGCCTGGGAGAAGCCCTGCGGGGGAGGTCTCACCTACAAAGCTACGCAGTGCTATCCATTCCTACTGGATAATGCGCATCCAAAAAAGCTTATTCACCACGTCGAAATCATCAGCGCCGAAAATCACCGCGCCAAGCTCGACCTCCAGCATCCCATCGTCATCTATTCACGCACCGTCTTGAATGGCCTGCTCCTCGATCGCGCTCGCGAGGCCGGTTGCCAGGTTCACGGCTCCCGCGTCCACGAAGTGGATACCACCTCCGACAAGCCGCGCTACTCCATTGATGGCCAGTGGCGCGCCGCCGATTTCCTGGTCCTGGCCGCCGGCGCCCGCAACCAGTTTCTGCCCGGCACGCGTGCGTTGCAGCGCGATGAGCTCGAGATGACCCAGGGCTACTTCGTGCCGCAAACCTCCGAGGAAATCATCATCAAGTTTCTTCCCGATTTCGAGGGCTACATCTGGTCCTTCCCCCGCTCCGACCACCTCTCGCTCGGCATTTGCGGCAGCATGAGCGCGCACACCAGCAGCGAACTTCGCGCGCATCTCCATGCTTTTGCGGCCTCCGAGAAATTCGCCACCGAATCCGCCAAGTTCTACAGCCACGTCCTGCCTTCGCCCCGGGTGCGCACCTTCTCCGATCGCCGCGTCATCGGCAGAAATTGGGCGCTCATAGGGGACGCCGCCGCCTGGGTTGATCCCCTCACCGGCGAAGGCCTTTTCTACGCCATGCGCTCTGGCGAACTCCTTGGCAAGTCCCTCGCCGAAGGCTGCCCCGAAAAATATCCCGCGCGCGTCAAAGCCTCCTTCTCCGCGGAACTCGAATTCGCCGCGCGCATCGTTCGCCGCTTCTACCGTGGATCGTTCCTCGGCTGCGCCGTCACCACGCGCATGGTGCAATTCCTCCAGCGCAACGCCGTATTCCGCCAACTTTTCTCCGATCTATTCTGCGGCACGCAGGACTACACCACGCTCAAGCAGCGCGTCCTCGGTCATCTCGGCGGCACGCTCAGCCAGTTCGTCGCCAGCGTCCTCAATTTCGATCGCCCCCCCTCCAAACTCCCCCCCGTCACCCCCGCCGCCGATTAATCCGCCTCTCCTTTGTAGTGGCCGATCTTTAGATCGGTTCTTGGGTTTCGCCTTGTTATGTGCGGGTCAACCATCGCTGGACCCCACATCGGCAACACACGTACACACGCTTGCCGCAAGGAAACACTCGTTTCTCCCAAACGGCCACCGATTCAGCTGTTCATTGAAAAAAATCCGTCTATTCCAGCACTTTGCGGATGCGCTCAAACGCCCAATCGATCTCTTCGCGCTGGATCACCAGCGGCGGCGCGATGCGGATGATATGGCTGTGCGTTTCCTTGCACAGGATGCCCTCTTCCTTCAGCGCCTCGCAGTACTTTCTCGCCTCGGTCGTCAGCTCGATCCCGATCCACAGCCCCCGCCCGCGTACCTCTTTCACTACTGGGCTGCGCAACGTCCGCAATTTCTCCAGGAAATACGCGCCCAGCTCCGCCGACCGCTCCACCAGTTTCTCTTCGATCAGCACTCGCAGCGACGCCCGCGCCACCGCGCACCCCAGTGGATTCCCGCCAAACGTGCTTCCGTGATCGCCCGGCCCGAATACGCCCAGAATCTCCTTCGACGCCAGCACCGCCGACACCGGGTAATACCCTCCGGCCAATGCCTTCCCGATAATCAGCACATCTGGCCGGATGCCTTCATGCATGTACGCGAACAATTTCCCCGTGCGGCCCAGCCCGGATTGAATCTCATCCACCATCAGCAGGACACGCTTCTCCCGGCAGATCGCCGCCGCCTCGCGCAAAAACCCATCCGGCGGAATCACGATCCCCGCCTCGCCCTGAATCGGTTCCACCAGGAACGCGCAGGTGTTCGGCGTAATCGCCGCGCGCAACGCTTTCGCATCGCCAAACGGGATGATCCGGAATCCCGGCGTGAACGGCCCGAATCCCTCGCGGTACTGCTCGTCGCTTGAAAAACTCACCACCGTCACGGTCCGCCCGTGAAAATTCCCCGCGCAGACGATGATCTCCGCCTGCCCTGCCGCAATTCCCTTCTTCGTGTAGCCCCACTTCCGAGCCGCCTTCACCGCCGTTTCCACGGCCTCCGCACCCGAATTCATCAGCAGCGTCATTTCCATGCCCGTCAGGTCGTGCAGCTCCTTGTACAGCAGCGGCAATTGCGCATTGCGAAACGCCCGCGAAGTCAGCGTCACCTTCTTCGCCTGCTCTACTAGCGCTTCCAGAATCCGCGGGTGGCAATGCCCCTGGTTCACCGCAGAATACGCCGCCAGGCAGTCCAGGTAGCGTTTCCCTTCCACGTCATACACCCACGCCCCCGCCGCCCGCTCAATCACCACGTCCAGCGGGTGGTAGTTGTGCGCTCCGTACGCCTCTTCCAGCGCAATAAGCTCTTTCGTTCCTAGCAGTTGGTCTTCCGTGATTGGCATGGTCTCACCTTAGTTCGCCCCGCGAGCCGCACAAGGACTGCCCGGACCTCAGCCCTTTCCAGGAGCATCCTGGCCTTCTGATTGTAGCGACCGTACAAATCCTCCCGCAATCGCCTGGGCGGGAGGGCGGCACCTACGGTGCGGTAGCACTGTGCGCCGCGCGGAGGGGTCACCCAAAGCATGGCACCCGCCTCCTCTTTCCGCAACACCAGTTGCCCCAACGCCAACCTCCATTTTGGCCGCTTTTCCCCGGACCCGCTTTGTCCTTCTTGTGCACGGCCCGTCCTTTTTACCCAGAGCAACGTGAAGGGCTGAGGCGGGCCGCCAATTCAAACACTCCTGGACTCAATCTCTAGCCCCCCGACCGGAGCGGCCCGACCTACCCCTCCACCCCACACCCGCGTTTGCTTCCTTCAGCCTTCCTCCCAAATTGTCATTCCGACCGGAGCGGCCCCGACCACGCGTGGCATAGCAGTTGCGCATGACTGCCGTGAACCCGACCGACTGGAGCCGGGACTCAGCGGAGGTAGAGCGTGCACACGCCGGGTTTGCATGTGGGGCTTGCGTTCCTCTTCGCTTTAAACTTACAACTTATAACTGAATACTTAGACCTTTTTTCCTACTTCTTCGGATATCCCACGGACTGCGCCAGGATAATCTTCTGCGTGGCCTTCAGCTTCAACGCCTTCCCTAGCGCCTCCCGGTCCACCGATGCCCTCACCACCGTCGCCAGCCCCTCCGATGCGCAATACAAGTACACGTTCTGGGCGATGAATCCCGTGTCCGCACCCGTGTACAGTTCCTTCCCACCCGCATCTCCTCCCACCTTCGTCAAGTCCGCCACATACACCAGGTTCACTGGGGCCGTCGCCACGAACGGCTGCGTCCCCGCCAGTCCCCGCAAATCTTCCTTCGCCACAGGCTCCAGCCGGTTCTTCGCCGCGTCATACACATATGTCCCGTCCGCCGTTACCACGTAGATCTCAATCTCCTGCCAGTTCATTGCCGAAGGCGCCGTCCTTCTCCCGTCCGCACGATTCACCCCAAATCCCGCCCACAACAAATTCGCCAGCACCTGCGCCGGCAATTTCTCCCCGCTGAATTCCCGCGTGCTCTTCCTCTCTTTCAGCGCCTGCATCAGCGGTCGCCCGCCATCCGTTTGCGGCGCCGGCAGAATCACCGGTTTCAGCTCCTGCGCCCCCACCGCCGTCCCCAGCATCGCCGCCAAAAACCACACCAATCCTTGCTTGTTCATGGAATGCCTCTCTTCCTCTGCACCATAATTCCCTTGCTCCGCCGCCGCAAGTCCACCCGGCACACGCTTCAGCCCGCCTGCACCCGCTGCTTCACATCGTTCGCCGGCAGGTGAACCACCCTCCGCCCTCGCCCGCCAATGCCGCTTCCGCAGCCTTTCCGCCTCTCCCTATTCGCTTTTGCCTCGTTTCCTCTCATCCGGCAATACCGGCGTGAGTTCCAAGCCGTCAAAGGTCCTCGAGTGCCGCCAGATAATCCCTCGGTGGGCGCGCCCAAGCGAACGATTGTAGAAGTTTTCTCGCTGGGGTTCTGTCAAGTTTGTCACAGGCTGAGGCCCCGGCTGGGTTTTGTCTGGAGGAGGATTCGCGGCCCTGGGGGGACTTATTCGGTATCGTTCGTGGAAGAAGCACGGCTCATGCGCGGTTCAACACCATCCATTCACTGCTACAATATTCCCATGCAGCGCAAAGTCTTTTGGATGACCTTTGCGGTCGTTGGTCTCATCGCCGACGTGGCCCTGCCATTTTGGTGGGCCCTCGTCGCCACGGTCCCTATTGGCATGGCCAGTTGGTGGATCGCCTACCGCAGCGAGTGGTTTTAGCGATAATTCGTCAGTCGGAAACTGGCGCAGGTTCAGATACCCGCTGTGGACAAGGTTTACCAGCTAATGGACCCAAGGCCTGGCAAGCGCATAAACCGGACAACTGCTTTTCCCTCCCCGGTCAGTTCAAACTGCAGATGAGACCTTCCTTGGCGTGCCAGGGAGGGCCAGAGGTGCTGGCTCAAAGGTACCAGCGCCTACGCAGTTTTTTCGGTACTGGCCCTCTATTTCCAAGGCAGCGTGCAACGCCTAACATCAACCTAGATGTAGGATTGCTTAGCAGTGGTCACACCGATACTATCGCTGATCTTCTTCGCAACGGTGTACCTGCGCGTTACGAATTGGAAACCAACGGAGACCACGGAGTTTTAGAAATTCGGGCCAAATCATCCGACTCAAGGGCTGCCAACCGCCATGGGAATAGTGCATTTCCGCAGGATCGAACGCCGTCGCACCGCTCGAGTAGTGTTGTGTGTGGACCTCATTGTACACGGCCAGACGCAGAGCAACGGGACGTTTAAGGTCGAGGCACGCACCCTTTCCGTCAGCGGGCACGGCGGGCTGATGGTGCTGGAGCCCGAGGTAACGATTGGGCAAAAGCTGACGCTGATTAACACCAACGCCGGGCTGAAGGCGGAGTGCAAGGTGGTGTCCGCGAAGCTTATGCGTGATGGCAAGAAAAATGTCGCATTCGAGTTTACGTCGAACGAACTCAATTTCTGGAAGATGTGGTTCCCGGTGGCAGGGGCAAAGCCCGTTCGCCGAACTGTCCAAGCATCGTTTACGCCGCTTCCTGCCACAAAGATGGCACGCTAAGCCGACATCCCCAACGGCTGAACTAGGAGGGCGCCCCACCCGCATGCTTGGAGGGCGGCGCCTGGATTTCTCTTCTTCTTAAACTTACAACTTATAACTGAAAACTTAGAACTCTAACGGATGGCTCCGGCTTAAAGTCCCCGTCCCGTCTTTCCCCTGCAATTTTTCCTGGATTCTGTCACAGTATTAGCCCTGCGACCCCCAAAGTGGCAATTTTGAAAAGTGTTCAATATTGACCGGACAGCCGGGACGCCAATCTTTTAGGCCAGACCGCTAGCCCTGAGGTCGCGGCCCGCTCTGATTGGCAACGAAGAAGCGCCCTGTAAATGGAGAAAAGCCGATGCGGATTTTGCTTTACAACCCTGACAACGGGGTCACACGCAACTTCATGCCACATCTCTGGATGTTTCTCCTCCAGGCGCTCACGCCCCCGGGCCACGAAGTAGTCTTGATTGACGGCAACGCGCAACCCATGGATGAAGCCGGCATCGCCCGATTCGTCCAGGAACAAGACATCGCACTCGTCGGGATCGGCGCGATGACTCGCATGATCGCCAAGGCCTACCGCATGGCCGACGCCATCCGCGCCGTTGGGGTACCCGTCGTGATGGGCGGTCCTCACGTCACGGAAGAGTCTGACGAAGCCCTCGGCCGCAACGGCGGCCCGCGCCATGCCGATGCCGTGGCTCTCGGTGAAGCCGATGAAACTTGGCCAAAGATCGTCGCGGATGCCGCACGCGGCACGCTCAAGGAAATCTACGCCCCTGTGGATGACTTCGGCCAGGAGCGCAAACCCGCCCTCCAGCAATATCCCTCGATCCCGTGGGACAAAATGGATCTCGCCCAATTCAACTTGGTTCCGAAGATGGCCAAGCGCTCCCTCCAGCGCATCGGTGAGGGCTGGGGCACATTTCGCATCATTCCTATCGAGTCGGGACGTGGCTGCCCTTATGGGTGCGAGTTCTGCACGGTAACCGGCTTCTTCGGCGATGCCATCCGCTTTCGCACCAACGAAAGCGTGGTGAGTGAACTGCTCCTCCTGAAAGCCCGCGCGAGAAGCGAACGCGGCCAGATGGCCGTCTTCTTCATCGACGATAATTTCGCCATCAACATCAAACGCACCAAATCGCTCCTGCGCGATATCATCGCCGCCGGCGCCCAGGTGCACTGGGTCGCCCAGATCAGCGCCAATCTTCTGCGAGACACCGAACTCGTGGACCTCATCGCCGACTCAGGGGGCAAATGGATCTTCATCGGCATGGAGTCCATTGATCCCGCAAACCTGGCCGGCGTTAACAAGGGCTTCAACAAGCCGGACGAATACGCCGCCGTTCTCGAAAGGCTTGCCCTGCGCAACGTCTATGCCATCACCTCCTTCATTTTTGGGATGGACAACGACACGCCTGGAGTCGCGGACCGCACGCTGAACGAGATTCGCACTTGGCCGCCGGGGCTCCCCATCTTTGGCTTGCTCACGCCTTTACCCGCCCCCCCGCTTTACAAAAGGCTGCTCGCCGCCGGGCGATTGACGCGCCCCAAGCACTGGCAGGAGTTCATACCGTTTGCCATGGCCCACACGCCCCTGAAGATGACCATCGAGGAAGCGCACGCGGAAGTGAAGCATGGCTGGGACCATTCCTACAGCCCGGAAGCCATGGCCCACGCCGTCGGTTCGCTCAAGGACCAGCCTCTGGGCTATCGCATCAACATCTTCATCGCTCGCATGTGTTTCCGGGGAATCTACTTCCGGCAGAGTGGTTCTTCCGCATGGCTGAAACTCATCTACCAAAATCGCCGCACCATTTTCGGCCTGTTCCGCGAAGGCTTCTCCACCTGGCTCACCCGCCCCGCTCCTGACGGCCGCTCAGCCCTGGCGCTAAGCCCAAAGCCAACTCTAGGCGCCCCGCCCTCGTAACCTGAACACGGTTCTTCGCGCCGTCTTCTCAACCGGCCTGGGCGACCCTGCCCTCTTGTGTCTCGCCCCGCCAGCCATCCCGCTTCGGGAAGGAACTGTTGGCAACGGAGTAACCCCCTCCCCCAGCCGTTTTTGTGAACAATAGCAAAACAAAGGGGATACGCGCGCAAAAGTGCGCAAGAATGTGAAAACAGGGGACTTAGAAACTCGTTGTTTTGACTTAGAAACCCTTTGTTTTGATATTGATGCGCACTGTTGGTGCAGCAAGTGATTGTGCTGGGGATCTGCGCAGCGCGGACGGGCTTGTGCCGAGTATTCGCGGTGCATCGTACTACACTATTTACCAACTGTCAATAGCTATTGTGAGGTACTAGAGCCGGTGGGGAGTCTTCAGTGGTAAGTTTCCAGTTTTAAGTTTCGGAGAAGAGGAAAGAGAAAGACGAAGAATTACGCAGAGGTCGCCCCGCTCCGCCCCGAGATGCTCGGGGCGGAGCGGGGTAAACGCCGGACACAGAGTTCGCAGAGAAGAGGGATCCAAGCGGGTGGCGCAGGCTTAACGCGCGGAGCCAACTCTGGGCGGCCTTCGCTCTTATCGAAGGTCACTCACTTCTCTGCCTTTCATCACTCCCCAGTTATTTTCCAAGGTGGTATCCTGCCCATGCGTAACCCGAACCCAAGCCAAATCATGCGCCACCCGCCATCCATAGTTCTTCCCGAGCCCAACGTGCCGCCCACCCACCGGAACCCTGGTGTATAATCATGCTATGGCCAAGGATGTGATCCACATCTCGGAAGCGGAAGCGGCGAGCGACTTCGCCTCGCTCATGGCCTGAGTTCGCTCAGGCGCCGAGGTGGTCATCGAAGACAACGCGCGGCCCGTTGCCGTCGTTCGCCCCATCGCCGAGCCTTCCCTCCGTCTGCTCTCGGAATCACTTCGTCTCGCACGCACGCATGCGTCTTCCGCGACGCTTGATGGAGACTTCGGGCGCGATCTCGAAGAGATCGTCAACAGCCATCCCGAACCGCTCAACCCGCCCGCATGGGATTGATCCTCGACTCCAGCGTGGTTATCGCCGCGGAACGCAGCGGCAAAACCGTCCAACGGTTAGTCGAACGAGTCTTAGCCGTGGCCGGCGACCAAGAAGCGGCCCTCTCCGCCGTCGGCCTGACAGAGCTCATCCACGGCATCTATCGAGCGCAATCACCACACGTCCGCCTTCGCCGTGAAGCCTTCCTTGGCGAACTACTTGCGGACTTTACTGTGTATCCCTACACCAAAGAGACCGCGATGCTCGCAGGCAAGATCGACGGGGAGCAGCAGTCTCGGGGGGAGTCGTAATTCCGTTTGGAGACTTGCTAATCGGCGCGACGGCGTTGTCACTTGGCTTCTCGGTGCTGACCGTGAATCTCCGTCACTTTCAAAAAATCCCAGGTCTCACGGCCGTCAAAATCTAGGCCCAGGCCGGGTGCCCCAGGCACGGCGTGAAGCTGTGAAGAAACTCGACCCGTGAGTTTGCAGTTTTTCTCTCTCCAAACTTTCTACATTAGAGGCACTCAGAGCCCCTGTCGAGGCCAGAGGATACATTTTTGACACCCTCAAATCGTGCAAAATCTCGACAGGTAGGTTTTTTCACAGCTTCCGTGTGTGCCTGGGTCTTGGGTTCCTATTCCCTCTGCGAACCTCCGCGTTATCTTTAATTCCTGCTTCCTGATCGCTGATATCTGATCCCTGATAACTCTCCTATCCGCCTGAACAGAGCTGCGAGATGCCGGTTGCAGCACCAGAAAAAACCACAAAACCCGCACCCTAGAGCGTTTCCATAAATAATGTAGCTTTACAAAGGAGAGATTATTTGACAGAGTGTGGGCCTATGCGAGCCATACCGTTGCCGGTGCGCCGGCGCATTCTGCAACTCTATGAACGGAGCAA
>Ga0182027_10000992_pt1 | contig 47930 bp, 42 predicted proteins | sample 712E1DmetaG_FD_121300 | JGI IMG/M metagenome (GOLD analysis project Ga0182027, IMG submission 121300) | Permafrost microbial communities from Stordalen Mire, Sweden - 712E1D metaG (Illumina Assembly) | ecosystem: Environmental > Terrestrial > Soil > Wetlands > Permafrost | place: Sweden...
CCTACAAGTATCCTGTCTGGTCTCATCCTTAGACTATTGACGAGAAGATCGCCCATATTTATCTCTCCTTTGCCTTCGGCATTAGGAAGCGCGGTATTTAGAGGGACCCAGTGAAGAAATTTTGGGAGAACTATTTCTCTTGTATCCTCGATGCTTATTATCCTCTGGTTTGGAGGGAAGAAATTCGCGAATACGTTAAGCGCAGAAGTTTTTCCCGAAGCTGTTCCACCAGCGATTAGCGCAGACAGTTCAAACTGTATCGCAGTCCATATCAATGCTGCAGCATCGACGGAAATAGTCTTTGTCTTAAGGAACTTAGTTATAGTCCAAGGATCTTTGGAAAATTTTCTTATAGTCAATGTATTTCCATTAGTAGATACTGGACTTAAAGTCGCATTCACACGATCGCCAGTTCCAAGATGCGCATCCAAGAGAGGAGTCAACACTGTTATCTGTCTTCCGACTCTTCGACCGATAATGCTTGCATAATGTCTTGTCTGCTCCTCATTTTTCAGATATACATTAGTACGCAGCCATCCATGCTTCTTATGATACACCCATGCAGGTTCAGTCGCCTGATTCACGACCAGCTCTTCAAGATTCTCGTCATTCATAAGCAATTCAAGATTTCCAAGACCCAAACTATTTATCTTCAAATATGATCTTAGGAAATTTACTGTATCAACATCGCTGTCAGGAAAATATTTGCTTATAAGAACATCAATTAACTCAGCGAATTTATCCTCGACAAGATCTGTCTTCTTTATATCACCCATATCTTCAGAACCGAGACTTACACGGCGTATAAGTTCGAGCCTTACTTTTTCAAGAATTATTTCAGTAGTCTTGCTTATAGCAGATATATGAAGCCTGTACGTCGGTACAAATTCGCCAGCCTTCTTTACAATAGTAACTGTTATAGGAATGCGTTCTGAACGGAATTCATAACTATCTATAAGGACATCCTCATTATTTCCAATGTGATCGTCAGTATTCTTCTTGCCAGCACTTGCTGATTTTATATTTGCAGATTTAGTTTTAGCTGGCTTGACATTTAGTTGCTTGGAAATGCCTGCAGCAGGAGCTTTGGATGCTTCAGATTTATTTGATTTATTCTTTTTATTCTTTTTTATTTTTCCCACAACCCACCTTTTTTATTATAAACGACTTCTATATGCTAAATAATTTTATTTTATTGATTATGTCATTGATATTAATTTATTACTTGCCTTTTATCATGTTGACAAGCTTCTCAATCTTCGACGCTATCGCCGATTTCTTCTTCTCAAAATTCCTTAAATCATTCTCGAGTCCAGTCATCCTTGACTTCATATCAGCATGCGTAGTCAATAAAGTGAATGCGTGCACTTTCGATTTCAATGATTCAAGATCTTTTACAAGGCTTGTCTTGTCATTCTCAATCTCTGAAATAAGACGTTCAGTAGATATGTTCTTCGAGAAGAAACCATCAAAACTTTTATGTATCTTGTCGCTTATTGAAGTATATGACTGCATGGCGCCGGCTTTTCCATGAATCTCTTCTTCCATTGTAACTTGGTTCTTGAGCAATTTATCCTGGTTCGCTTTAAGTTCAGAGATGCGCCTCGTTATTAGTGCGCCTTTCTTCTCAGCTAAATCATGTTCTAGTTTTGAAAGCGCTTCCTTGTGGGAAGCTATAACATGCTCTGAATCATCAAATCTTTTCCTGTAATCATTCATCACTACATCTATGTTCTTAAGCGATGTCTTAAGAGTATTTAACGTCCTATCATAATCGTCTCGCAGCTTCTTAAGTTCTTCGAGTTTTGCGGTGTATTGATCAAGATTCTTGCGCTCCTTGTCTATAGCAGTCTTCAAGTCGTCATATTTTTGCGATTCGAGATGTAATTTATCCTCGATATCTTTCATGAACGAATCGTAATCTGTTTTCTGCTTAGAGACATCCTTGTCAAGCCCTTTACGCAATGAATCATAACGTTCGAGTTCAGCAAGCTGTTTTTTTACAACATCAATCTCATTCTTGATATTACTCTGGATAGTATTGAACTCCTTTCTAACATTCTCAAAACCTGATGTCTCGCTATCAAGAGTCTTGATTGCAACGTCAATTTGTCTTGCAAGCGCATCCTTCTCTGAAGATACTTCCTTTGCGCTGCTAAGAACGTCAGCCTGCGTAATCTTCTTTTCACATATGAAAGTCTTCGAGAAATTATATTCTATGGTGACTAATCCTTCTTCTTCAAGAAATTCTGCCCATTCCTGGACAACATCCTTTCCTACACCGAGCTTCTTTGCAGCATCTTCAAGAATAAGCCTCTTCTTCTCAGACACTAATTCAACAAGCCTGTCAGCTCCAGTCTGTATATTATTACCTGCCATACCCACCATCTAATTACATTTAATCTAACAATTAAATACTCTACAATTAAATTAACCTTTTATAAATTAAACCCATGACTACTTATATAACTTTGTTACGACTACAAAATATAAACACAAATAAACACAATTCTTAAGCACAAAATACCATATTTATGATATTTGCGAAAACAGCTATTGACAATCTCAGGGACACGTTGTCGAATAATTCAAGCCTCCTATTTGATACAATCCAGTCCTGTTTACAGGAATAACAAAATAATAGCTAGAAGGCACATTTTGCACCAAACATACTTTGTCTGAAGTCAGATTGTTGAAATATATGTAATCTATCTTGACACGCGCCTCATCAACAGACAAACCCTGGTCTGAAAGAGACCTAATATTCACGATGCTCTCTATGCCGTTAGGATCAGGATCAGTCTTACCCTCAAAGCGCATAATAAAACTAGGAGCGTAAGTCGAATTAATATAATAAGAACCGTCGAGATGCTCGAGCAGCATGCTTGTATTTGTTCCCAACACGAAATAAGAACTGTTCAATTTTCTTATAGTATTAGGGACCCTATTAAAAGTATTCTTGCTGTACAGCGGATCTCTAAGACTATCTATAGGAATAACAGTCATATATTCTTTTGTTATATGCCATGATGCAGTATTTCTCAAATCATTGATTGTGACATTCATCGTCATAAAAACCGTCATCGACCAAGGGTCAGACTGCACAAGCTTTATATCAGTAACATTTATGAAAAGACTTAAACCGATGGAATCAGAAATCTGGCGCACATTATACAGATAATCGCTAAAAGAAGAATTCTCCATTATTGCAGACGAGGAGCCATCGACAGTACCATAATAGAATGTCTCCTTGAATGAAGAATTGATGTCAGAAAGATAGTTCCCTGTCGTCGTCACGTGATCCTCAAGCGCGAGCATCGACCTGAATGCAGAGATATAAGTTGCGCGATGGATATCATTATCAAGATTCTTGACAAAATCATTCATTGCGCGAATGCGTATCTGCTCTGACAATTCCTTGTCCTGATACGTGTATTTGCTAGACGAAAAAAATAATATGAACAAGACTACAATAAGCAATGTAGAGACGAGAAGGTAAGTATATCCTCTATTAGTGGAAAATAATTTCAATATAATACCTCACCCATTTCACTCCAGCGCCTAAATTGTTTCATTGCCACACCTCAATTTTCATAAGCGAAGGTCCCCACATGTAAGCAACTTGTCCTGTAGTAATAAGTATTATCTCCAAATCATTCTGCGTCAAATCAAAGAAAATCATTCCATTATTCTGATAATCTAATTGTTTTAGCATGGAGTATGCAGCAACGTCATATACATCAGTATTATCGTAGGAAATGGTGGTATTAATGTAATAACATTGATTGGCGCCTGCATAGCCTTCAGGAATAGTAACATTAAATATGCTGCCTGATGTAGATTGAATAGACCATTTGCATCCGACAGCCTTCTCGAGAGCATCTGTACGTCCTGTAGATACATTGATGAGCGCAGTATATATCAATGTATTATTGTTTGAACAGTTAGAACTATTCGTCGGAGAATCCCCGACGACAAGAGAGATATTGTTGCTAATTCCCGAGCGAAGAATTGATGAAGGAACCTGTATGACGAAAGGATCTCCTAGAAGCTTGTATTCTGAACCATACTTTGTCAAATTAAATATCAAGACTCCGTTAACTGACAATTGCTTTGTCCAATGATTACTCGAGTAAGATGTAACAAACGCATCCTGTATCTCGACGTTGGGAGGTAGAGTTATCGTTGCATTACATCCATTGAACTGCGAAGATTCTGTAACAAGAGAAATCTTGTTCTGTTCAGACGCGTCAGAGAGGGGAGTATAATATATATCGATATAGGAAGAGCCGAATAATCTTGAAGGAGTGAAATTCCCGTTGACGGTCACAGTCTGCGACGAGAAATTTGCTGCAAGCAATATCTGCTGAGTGATATTATCGAATACAGACTGCAATTGCGAAGTATTCGTCGCATTATAATATAGCGAAGAATTGCATGCAGTATGCTGCATGGCATAATGACCTTGAGCAGTCATCGAAGATCCGAAACCTATGGTAAATACAGTTATGCTGTTGTTGCATGCTTCCTGCCCTGCGCGTATAGACCAATTTATGGAATTATTTATTCCATTGCATCCTGTGGTTGTTCCAGTATAATCAGTAAGATTCTTGCAGCACACGTTTGGTTCTCCGTCGCTAAGAAGTATCATGAATTTCTTATTGCCTGAAGTTATCAATGTATTTCTTGCGCGATTAAGACCACAGCACGTGCATGTAGAACCGCCTGCAGCATAACCATTTATCACACTATGAAGTGTTGCAGCATTGCTCGTGAGCGCAGTCATCGTATTAGCGCTAGTATCAAAATCTACTAAACCGATTTGGTGCAATGTAGAAGCATTGAATATTGTAGTGATAAAGTTATTGTCTGCAGATTTTGCTATCTGCATCTTTGAAAGATTACATATCACAGCATAAGTTTTTCCGCGATTGAATGGACTGCCGCCGCAAGGATTGTCGGGAGTTGCCTGACAGGAATTAAAATCAGCAACTATGCACGATATAGGAATATATGTTCCTCCACTCGTCTTTCTATAAAGATAACTGCAATTATAGATGTTGCCAATGCATCCTGTAGAATAATCCATACTTCCTGAAGTATCAGTAACTATGAATGTATCAGCAGGTATGCCGTATAATGTTGTCGTTATGTTGGAAAAATTTGTGACAGCAAAACGTATAGGAATAGGTTCCTGCGGCAAAGCCTGCCCTGTCCTTGAATAAACTATACTTTGGTTTGCAGTCATATTGCCTTGCGTTATAAAGATAGTATCATTGCCGAACGTGAAAAAAGTCTGGTAAGGATTGAAGAATGTCGTGTTAAGAGTCCAGTTATTGATGTTGCCTTGAACAGAGATAGTATCATAAAAATTTATGAAACCATTGATGTCAGGAAGATAGTATCGATAATAACCTTGAGTAACATTCTCTATCAAAGTATCAGTCGTGTACGTTACCTTAATCATGCCGCCGGAAATATAAGAGGTATTCAATGCAGAAGTATATTTTAACAAGATAGCATTTGCTCCATGCACAAAGGAAGAATTGCATGATGCTATATCCCATACAGAAACTTGTCCAGTCTGCCCGGAATATGATACGCCGCAAAGGAAATTATTGATATATATCTTGAATGTTCCTGGCGTTTCAATCTTCAGCTGCGCATCTACAAGCCTGCTGCTATTAAAGTCTGCTGGCAGAGACAATAATACAGTGATATTTCCCTGACCTACAAATCCTCCAAAATAAGTGTATGATGAAGTCTTCTTGTTACGGATTTTCTTCAAATAAGATGTTCCTGAAGAACCCTTGATAGGCTTGCCCTGTTCTATTCCTGAAATCATCCTGTTAAAAGATACGGAATTAGTCTTGCCTGTAACATTCTGCAAAAGAAGAGTATTGTTGCCCATGGAAGTCTTGACGCCATAATCTGCAGGCAAGGAATTATTCACGATTATCTGAAGCAAAGTTTGTGCTTTATCGACACGATTAAGAGCCCAATATTCTCCAATCTGGTCGAGAACAGTCTTATTTATATCACTAATATTTCCTGAAGCAATTTCTTGTGCAACAAAAGAATTATTCAATTCATAGACCTTCATCTCAGAAAGCACAGTCAATGTATCCTGCGAGATGAATGACTGCTGGTCTATATCTATATCTTCAGGATTATAATTATAATAGATTAAAAGCACAGCGCTTAATAGAAGCATTGACGCAAGCAATGCATCCATCGTAAAAAATATCGCCTTCTTATTCATAAAATCTCCTAAACTATTAAATGTATCATACATTCAATCAATCTAATCATGCATATAGTCTAATTCCATGCATATACAGTCATCGTGACAACTTTCGAATTATATATAATCAATCTATCTATACGAACCATATTCTCATATTTTATAGTATCGAGCATAGGACCGCAGGTGGAATTTACAGCAATATTATAACCAAACATGCACCTAGTCGAATTAGACATGCTGATATTTATTATGCCTGTGCTGTTCCTGATGAAAAATACAAAATCGCTTGTAACGTGAAGCAAGGTCTTTGCATGAGAATAATCCAAATCCTTAAAGGAAGACAGATGCGTTAGATTCAGACGATTATTCTCTGCAATCCCTGGAACTATGACATCTGATGCAGTCCAATTTACAGGATAGCCTGATGATAAAAGATTATCGGAAATATGCACGGCATCTCTATAGATTATAATATGATTCTCTGACGGATGCAAATCCATAAGCACTTTTACAGACAGCAACACAACTATTATGAAAAGGAATAAACCTATAATAAAATCCATACCCCACACTTGACCTTTATGCTTACGATTGTTATACTTGCGCGCATTATTGTGTATAATATTTCTTGGTATTTGTATCATTGTATCAATTCACTCTCAAAGTCCCATTATTCTTAGTCAATAGATTATCTCCTAAAGTAATATTCCCCTGCACTGGAGGGATCATATAAAACAGTTCAGCCTGATCATATGACAATATAAAATATGAATTCCGAGGATTTGAAGAACCTATAGTCGTGTTGTAGTGCACGCCATCCATAGTCATTGGCAGATTCAATTTTCTCGTGTAGCCATCTTCTAAACGCGCTGCAAGAAGAAATTCTCCCTGCAAAGACTTGCCCAAGTCATCCATATCATTGTATGCTTTTATCTTAGTGTTTCCATTAGAGACAGACAATATAGAGGCTAAAAGTACAACTACCACGCAAAATGCCATCCCCATGAATAGCAGAAATTCCATAGCCAACTGTCCGTTATGCTTCATGATAAAATATATATGATTATCTAAATTATATTACAATGCCTAAATTAGTTTAAAATAATTATTTCTCAGTTATATTCACCTTATTCACTTCTGCCTTGATTGTCAAGACATGTTCTCCGGAAAAAGTTTTTATATTTCCAGTAACGTTTGCAGAAGTCTCTTTAACCACAAGATAAGTCAAATCATTAGTTGTTACATTGAATGTTATCAAGTTTCCATTAAGAGTCACACTATTGATTCCTTCAGGAAATTGTATATATAGAGTTCTTTGCGATGGCTCGCCCATGTAATATACCTGCTCAGCATAATCGCTTATCTTGCTTGCGACCTTGTATATTTGAATCTGCGCTACATCTGCCTGAACATTATTAGTCTGCTTTGCATATATTATTATTAATGGAAGAATCATCGCGAATGCTATGCTAAAGATTATAAGATATTCCATACTTATCTGCGCTTTAGAATTACTCTTAGAATTATCCTTTAATCTACGCTTAGAGCAAAAATACTTACCCACCATCTTTAAACACCCTTCTTAATAACATGCTATTATAAGTATTATATAAAGATAGTGCCGAAATAACCTGAAAGCATGTGGGCAAGTCCTAAACAAGCATAAACCCCAAATCAAAAGCGAAACATTTATATATTAGTATAGTTAAGTGTATACTAACAATTGTCGTGTATAACAAATAAACGACTAAGAAAAGACACGAAATTTTATTTGTTATATGTAAATTGCTCTGAAAATATGTGTGTTATTCGAGCAATTTACTATATTAAAATATATCGAGTAATAAACGAGGTGAATTCGTATGAATAAAAAAGGTCAAGCAGCCATGGAGTTCTTGATGACTTATGGTTGGGCTATTGTTGTTGTTTTAGCCGCAATAGGTGCTTTAGCGTATTTTGGTGTATTAAGTCCGCAGAAGCTTCTACCAGACAGAACAACATTCTCAGCTCCAGTACCAAATGTCGATAATGCAGTAGTAGATAGCACTAATAATGTAGTAGCTGTCGCATTCAGAAATAATAAAGGTGTTGCAATACAGATACCAAAAACTGGAACGTTTACTTCAACATATTGTACTGGCGCAACGCCAATAGCAAGTGTAATTGATAGTTCCACTAAGGCGTCAATAGGTAATGCAACTAATATTGAGAATGGTGCAGGTTTCATTATAACATGGACTTGTGATCACGGAACTGCAGCATCTGGAAGCAAGTTCAAGGCTGATGTAGCATTCGATTACGTTAACTCTGAAACTGGTCAGACTCTAAAGCAGACTGGAACAATTGAAGGTAAGTGGGGATAAACCCATAATTTTTTATTTTATTTCTTTTTAATTTATCTAATTCTATCAAATCATTTCGTCCCTAAAACGAGGCATAGCGAAAATTTTATAAGAGTGTACACTTGAATGTATAGAATATGTTGTATAAGAGAGTAAAAAGGGGTGTGTTAGTTATACTGTTATTGATAATTCTAGAGATATCGATGAGTGTAAATGTATGCGCTTTTGGAATATCTACTCCCTATCTTGAAAATAATATATTAAAAGCTAGCCCGGCAAAGGACTACACGTACAAGATAGTCATACAGAACAGCGATGAAAAAGATTATTACGTGGATATAACATATTCTTCGAGCGGAAATATCGCGACTCTTTCGAACAGTACAATCTATGTTCCTTCGAAATCATATAATAATCCTGCATATTTTATCATAACTATACCAAAAGATGCAAAGATAGGACAAAACTATTCTTTGGAATATAGTGTAATCCCTAGAACCTCAAGTACGGAACTTGCAAATCTTGAAATAAAAAGGAGTATAGACATACTAGTAGTGCCTGATTATAGCGGCGACGCAAGCATCGAAAAAACCTCTGTAGAGACGAGCAAAACTAATTCTTACAATCAAAATGTATATAATCAAATAATGCCTGTATTAATAATTGTAGGAAAGTATGCAGGCATTGCAATTCTTGCCATTGCTGCTATAGCATTGATGTTCCTATTGTGGCGCGTATCGAAGAAGATTTCAATCAAATTATTGAAAAGCAGGACGGCAGATTACACTATCAGTTCTGCAAAGAACATGCATGAAGTATGTACATTATTGGATAAGATAAGCGATGAAGAATATGAATTGCCAGAAATAAAGGAGATATTCACAACTAAGATAGAAGAATTGAACCGCGCAAATCAGGAATTATCCAAAAAGAATCTTAATTCAAAATCGAGAAAAGACACTATAACAATCATTGAAAAATATCATAAAGAATGAAACATATAAAACACAGTAATATGAATAAAGAATACAGTGTAATAGTTTTAGCGATAGTGCTAATATTCTCCACCAAAATAGTATTCGCAGAAACATCCAATATAGATAATATATTATGCACACCGTCATGGTATTGCAGCGCGTATAGTGACGGCGCTTGCGGCAGCAGAAATTGCATAGACGTAAACGCTTGTGGATTGGATGATGCCAAACCTTCAGAATTCCTTGAATGTCAAACACCCAATTCACTTGATAAAGGGATTGCGCCTGAAGGATTTTTTACAGTAAATAGTGAATATATCAAGACAACAGTCGAACAAGACACAGTCTCGCAGAAGATAATAAAGATAAACAGCACAACACCGCAAGACTACAGTCTCGAGATAGAATATCCATCGGCATATACCAAAGGCACGAAATTCGTAACAACTAGCGTAGGCAGCAAGCATATAGATACTATTGGTGATTTCAGCATAATAATAGATGCAAGGGACATAATTGTCGGAACTTATGTAATGCCCTTGAAAATATATAACGAGAAGTACAATAAAAGCATCATCCTAACTATAGACGTCATACAAAAAAATATTCCAATAATAGGAGCAAATATTGATTCCGGCATAAAGATTGCAGGGATAGACTATAAGATTGATGCAGATATAGACAAAAACAGCGCAAAATTATTTGTTGATGATAACATCACGTACAACCTGATTGATTTTAAGGGCGATATGTTATCGTCCAAAAGTGTGACGATTGAAGATCCTTCAAAGCTTATGCGAAGCATATATCTTCCAAAAGCAATTGATGAAGGATACTATACGCTAACGATAAATGTAGAATCAAAATCTGGAAATTATGCCGCTAGCAGACAATTCACGGTATTCCCTCAAAATAAATATATTCGTGTAGTCGAGAAACCCTCAAATGCAGGCAATAAAGGCATCAAGATAGCGGTAATAATAGTTATAATCGTAATAATACTTTTTGCAGCCGCACTAATATATATTAAAAAAGTTTATAAGAAATATAATTATAATATAAGATATAAAAGCTATAAAAATAGAGGTAAGAACATGTTCCAATACATTATACAGAAAATAATTTCTTTTAAGAAGAAAGAAACAGGCAAGCCTGAAAATAAGCTCGAACTTTTGAAGAAGAGCTATGAAAGAGGATTTATATCAGAAAAAGAATATAATGACGCTGTAAGAAATTATAAAGAGAATCCAGCAGGCACTATAGGAAATAGCGACAGTATACCAAAAGAGAAGTATCAACCAAAAATCGTTGAGCAACCAAAGACTGAAAAAGTTGCGCAAAAACCAATAGAACATGAAGAAGAAAAGAAAGTCTTAGAAGAGAAAACCGCTATAAATATTGGTATAATAAAGAAGAATGAAACGCCTGCAGTAGAAATCAAGAATATAGAATCAAAACAAGAAAAAATTGTGCAGGCAAAACCAGAAGCATTAAAAGAATTACCTGATAAAGTAAGCGAGGAGTTATCCTATCTCAAAAAGGATCCGGAAATCGCAAAAATAGGATTCTATAACGTGAAGATGAAAGACGCTGAACCTGTATCAGCTCCTATAACTTCCGCGCCTTCTGAACCAATCAAAGTTTCAGAACAGAAAATCATTAAAGAATCAATACTTGACAAGCGTGATGAACAGCGCGCATTCGGTCTTAATAGTGGACAGAGATTATGTTCATTAAGAGAACTTCTTAACTTCCTTCCTAACATGCCTGAATATATATGGCATCATCATACAAAAGAGGGACGCAACGATTTCGCAAGCTGGATAGAAGGAGTATTCGATAATAAAGAACTGGCTCAAGAATTCAGACACGCAGAGACACAGACAGATGCAGTCCATGTATTGAAGAAGTATGAATAATAAAAAATACAGTAAGTTAATGTGTGTTAAGAAAAGTTTAGAAGATATATATAAAATAAAAGAAAAAATAAAAAGTTTTTAGTTCTTATTCATCATGTGCTAATGCATAGATTGCCTTTAGTGCGACGATGATTGTTGCTGGTATGACGAAAGTCATTATTGCACCCAGAACTCCCTGCAATCTTGAACCTATCTGCGCTACACCTGCTAGTACTGATCCACCCATGGATGAAACGATTACTAACGATACTGATGCAAGCAAGAATGGAGTCGTCTCTTTTCCTGTAACATTTAACAATCCAACTATCAATCCTAGAACTATCAGCACAGATGTCGCTATTGGCGAACTTCCAGAACCGAATACTCCTAGTAGCAAGGCAACAACTACGCCTATAATAAATGCCCAACTGCCTATTTTGGCAACCAAATCCATATCTTTACTCATTTTAAATCACCCTCCAAATATTATAATTATAGAAGAGGATAAAATGTTTATAAATTTTACTCATCTATGACGAGTGAAGACTAAATAATCATACAAGTTCATACTTGCACGTTTACTGTATAAATTATAGAGATATTTTCATTAAAATTTATAAACAAGCATTTCATACATGTATATATACGATTACTTAGAAACATATTAAACTAGTTACGAGGTGAAATTATGGATTTAATATTAATTATAGTGCTTTCTGTTGCTGCAATCATATTGATATGGCTCATAGCAGCATACAATAGATTTGTAGTCTTGAAGAACAGGATAGACAATGCATGGTCGCAGATTGACGTGCAGCTTAAGAGGAGATTCGATCTTATACCTAATTTGATAGAGACTGTAAAAGGCTATGCCAAGCACGAGAAGAAGGTGTTTACTGAAGTCACTGCAGCAAGGACTGCGATGATGAATGCTACAACACTTCCTGACAAGGCAAAGGCTAATAGTCAATTGACTTCAACTCTTAAGAGCTTGTTTGCAGTCGCCGAGGATTATCCCAAGCTTCAGGCAAATCAAAACTTTATGATGCTTCAAGAAGAACTATCTGGAACAGAAAGCAAAATTGCATACGCAAGACAAGCATACAATGATTCTGTATTATCATACAATAATAGTGTGCAGATGTTTCCTGGAAGCGTAATTGCAGGAACGTTCAATTTCAAACAGCGAGAATTTTTCAAGACTGATGAAGTCGAGAAAACTCCTGTCAAAGTGAAGTTTGAGTGAGAAAATATTTTTATTTTTTATATTATTTTATAATGGTGATTCTATATGAGTAGTGCGTTTGATGAATCTGCAATAAACAAGTTCAAGAGTTACATGCTTATATTCTGCTTCTCGCTTATATTGATAGCATTAGGATATGTCTTCGGAAGAATTTATGGTCGCGGAAATCAGGGAATAATAATATTCTTCATGATTCTTGCATTTATCATCGCAGTCATTCTTGCGCTTGTAAGCTATTATCTTGGAGACAAGGCAGCTCTTAGCATAAGCAGCGCGTATCCTGCAAACAGGAGAGATCATGCGCATTACATAAATAGTGTTGAGGGTCTTGCGATTGCTGCGCAGATTCCTACACCGAAAATTTATGTCATTCCTGACCAAGCAATCAATGCATTCGCGACAGGAAGGGACCCTGAAAATGCATCAATTGCAGTTACTGAAGGCGCGCTCAAGAAATTGAACAGGGTCGAACTGGAAGGAGTCATAGCACACGAGATGGGACATGTAAAAAATTACGATATGAGATTAATGACAATCACAGTGATAATGGTAGGGCTCATTGCTCTATTAAGCGATTTCTTTTTGCGCGGATTAATATTCGGCGGAGGCGATGATAGAGGAGGAGAGAGCAACGTAGTGTTTATAGTCATTGGAATAGTGCTTGCTATACTTGCGCCGATAATAGCTCAATTGATACAACTCGCAATATCACGCAAGCGTGAATATGCAGCTGATGCGACAGGAGCAATATTATCAAGACATCCTGAAGGACTTGCAAGCGCATTGAAGAAGATAAAGAAAGATGGTCTTGAAACAAAGCATGCAAGCAAGGCGACAGCGCACATGTACATAAGCAATCCATTAAAGGAAGGATTCTGGAATAATATGTTCAGTACTCATCCTGATATAAACGAACGCATCCGAAGACTTGAAGCTATGTGAATTAATATTCACTCTCTATAATATTAAAGCCTTTATACTTCGCTCCGACTATATTCATCTCTTCTATATTGTGGCTTGTGATTCTTGAAAGCATAGGGAATCTTTCCATCTTCTTCATGAAATCCTTGTCATTGACGATTATCTCGACGCCTTCAGGAATGTTTCTCACAGTTCCAACGAGTTTATGTTCTATCGCAATCTTCTGAACGTATGCCCTAAAGCCTATGCCATGAATCTTTCCAGAGATATTGATGTGATATAGGAGCATGATTAATATTGGAAGAAGAGGTATTTAAAGATTTAGTTAAACGCTAGAGGGAATAACTTATTTTAATTTCACAACATTTAAATAGTATATCTCAGATATACTATTATGGCGAGTCCAAGCAAGGAAGAAAATGTGTTAAAGATTATTCTCGAGAATAGTCCATTAAAGGAATGGCACTTTGAAGAGATAGTAAAACAATCCAAAGTCACAAGAATTATTGCTAGCAAATGGCTTAAAAAATATGTTTCCGAAGGATTGCTTAAATACATCAAAGAAAAAGGCAAATTCCCTTATTTTACCGTCGGGAGTAATAATCAAGTATACTACTCCATAAAACGCATCTATGCTTTAGAACAGCTCTATGAGAGTGGAGTAATCACTAAACTTCTATCCTCAAACAATGCAAAAACAGTAATAATTTTTGGCAGCACAATCAAAGGCGATTGGTATAAAGATTCGGATATAGATATTTTCATTCTCGGAAATATTACGGATTTTGATAAAAAGCTTTATGAACGTAAACTAAACAAGACTATAGAATTGCATATATTCCAAAACAGAAAAGAAATCGATAATGTAAAAACAGGAATAATACAGAACATAATCAACGGATATGTTATTAAGGGACAAATACAGGATATAGCGAAGGTTGCATAGATGAAAAACACCATAGATGATTTGGACAAGACATACAAGCTTTGCAGAAGTACTGGAAGTATTAAAGAGAAATTTGTAGATATTGAACTCATAAAATCATTGAAGATCGTCGCAGAAAAGGGTATCGAATTTATCAACACTAAATCAAAAGATATTCCAAAAGATAGCACAGATTGGACTTTTGTCTTTAGAGATTACTACGAATCTCTAAGAGGATTAATTGAAGCATATATCTTGTTTGAGGGAATAAAAGCAGACAATCATCAATGCAAAAACGCTTACATCTGCTTCAAACACCCTGAGCTGGAATTTGATTGGGAATTTCTTGAAACAGTCAGACTAAAACGAAATGCAATAAATTATAGAGGGCAATTATTAAAGTACGAAGATTGGAAGATGCTGAAACTAAAATTCGAGCTGCACATAACTACATTAAAAAAAGAGATTGAAAAAAAATTGAAAGAATGACACAACAACATATTTAAACCAATTTAGATTCTCTAGTCCTATGCTTACACTCTCACAGACGTTGTCTTATTATAAGAGAAAGGATGTTGAAAAGCTTATTCTCGAGCATGCGAAAGATAAAGAGATAGGTGTAAGATTCAATGAATCATTCGGAAAGAGACCTGATATTCTCGTATACGAAAATGATATTCTGGAATCGGCGAAGTCTGGATGTACAAGTCTTCATTGTTCTGAAGAATTATGGAGCAACCCTTTAGACTTGAATGCGAATCTTAGAAGAAATGAATTGGACAACTTAAGAATTGGATGGGATTTGATTCTTGATATTGATTGTCCATACTGGAGTTTCAGCAAGCTTACGACGTACGTATTCATCAAGGCGCTCAAAGATCATGGCATAGATTGCGTAACGGTAAAGTTTTCAGGCGGCAAGGGATTTCATATAGCTGTGCCTTTTGAAGCGTTCCCTGAGAAAGTCATCGATATAAATACAAAGAAGCTCGTCGATGTCAAGACGCAATTTCCTGAAGGTCCAAGAAAAATTGCGCAATACCTCCTGCATTATATCGCTGAAAATCTCATAACTGTAGACAAGGAAAAGAATATTGTAAGATTCGGCAAAGTCGATGTGAAATTCGAAAAGCTTCTAAGCGATACTCAAAAGACTGAGAAAGACTTGACAATAACAAGATGCGAAAACTGCAAGAAAAAGATTGTGGAAAAGGAAAAAGATTTATTCGTCGAATATGTCTGCCCTTCTTGCGAATACCAGATGAAGGATGTCGACAAGAAATTTGTATCATGCCCCAAGTGCAAGAGGATAATGGAAAAATATTCTGCCAAGAAAGCATTATGCGAGTGCGGATCAAATAAAGTAAGAAGCGAACTTGAATTATCATCATTAATAGAAGTTGATACGGTTTTAATAAGTTCAAGACATATGTATAGGATGCCATATTCTCTTCATGAGAAGACTGGTCTGGTGTCAATGCCATTTGACATAAAACATGTTCTGAAATTTGAAAAGATTGAAGCTGACGTAAATAAATTCAAACCCTACAAGTTTCTCGACAGAGACGAGGCAAAGCCTGGCGAAGCATCGTCATTATTCCAGAAGGCATTCGATTACCAGCCTGAAAAGGCGACTAAATACAAGGATGACATGCGCAAAGTTTTCTTTAAAGAGAAGAAGGAAATGACTTCGCAAAATATCGCATTAGACAATGCGCCAATACCTGAAGAGTTCTTCCCGCCGTGCATAAAAAAAATAAGCGCAGGACTTGAAGACGGAAAGAAGAGGGGATTATTGATACTGATAAATTTTCTTAATAGCTGCAATTGGGAATATGAAAAAATCGAAGAATACGTGATGAAGTGGAACGAGAAAAACAAGCCAGACCAATTAAGAGAGACATACATACGAGGACAATTACGATATTACAAGCAGCAGGCAGCAAACAATAAGGAGAAGATGATGCCTCCAAACTGCGACAATAAAGGATACATGGTCGATACACAATTCTGTAATCCAGATGGATTATGCAAGAGCATAAAAAATCCAGTGCAATATGCAAAAAAGAAAGCATGGATGGCAAACAATCTAGGCGACAAGCCTAAGAAGAAAAAGGAAGAGAAAGAAAATAAAGATGAGAAGAAAGTTAAAAAAAGAAGATTCTTAGAAATAATGATTTGAGTTGCTAGAATTATAAGATGTTAGCATGTTTGGGAGCATATTACTATTCACATCGTAATTGAATGTTTCAATAACTTTCTCTCCAGTAAATGCCCTTGACAACCAAAGTTTGTCAGTACGGGTTAAATTTGATGGCAGAGTATTCAAATCGAACCATTGTGAAATATTTTTTCCCACAGGTACACCCTCCCATTTATTGACGAAGTAGACATGAAATTTTTTTCCAGGTGTACGCTTGTGAAAAGTCAGTTCTGCACACTTATGCATATATTCTTTATCAACAGTTATAGATAGTTGATTACCTAACACACGTACTGCTGCTTGTTCTGGCGTTTCATATCTTTCTAATTTATCACTAAATCCTGCATATATAGAACTATTATTTTTTTTATGCACTAGCTCTAATAGTATCTGACTCTCTTTCAGCGGAAAATTAAACTCGCCAGTAATTGGTAATGTTAATACATAATCTATTGTTATATTCCTTCCTGTCATAAACATAGAAACTTATTATCATTTAAAAATGTTGTTAATATTAACTATTATATAAGGACTACAACCGTATTTGAATTATTTGAATGCGTCCAAGAATTGTATTTCATAATGATCAACTGTCTCGTTATCCTCTTTCCAAAAGAATTTGCCGTATATCTTCCCACCTTCAATCAGCAAGCGAAGCCATAATCTATCAGAATCCCACATCTTTCTATAAGGAATATTGTTCATGCTAAACCATTTAGGGTTCATTTCATCTGTTTTCTTTGGACTTCCAGAATATTTAGAAGCAAAATATACATGCACGAGCTGATTATATTCTGGCTTGAAAGGAAAGATGAAATCAATGATTGCAATTTTCTCGAGATCAGAGATACTGACATCCAATCCTGATTCTTCGCTAAGTTCTCGTTTTGCCGCCTGCTCTGGCGTCTCGCCCGTTTTAAGTTTCCCACCGAAACCATTATACTTGCCTTTTCCAAAACCCTCGAGCTTCATCCCTAAAAGTATCTCGTTAGAGCTACGGTTTATAGGAAAACATATCGTACGCCTAGAGGCAATATCTTCAGATAAAGTATTATCGTGCATAGATATATGATAATGAATGCAATTAAAAATTTTATCAAAAAGAAAGCATACAACCGATGTAAAAAAAAGAATCAGCAAGAGGTTTCCCTCTTGTATTCTAACAATCCAAAAAAAATGATTTAGAGAATTTACTTCTTTCTCTTTCGGCCGCCACGAGCCATCTTTGCTCTAGCAACATTACCTTTCTTATCAACAAAGTATAGGTAACCAGACTGCTTCTTGACTCCTACTTTTGCAACCTTCTTAGCACCCTTCTTAGCTTTTCCGCCACGTGCCATTGTTGCTGCAGAGATGTCTCCTTGCTTATCAACAAAGTACAACATTCCCTTCTCTTTTTTTACGCCAACTTTTGCTACAACTTCAGCCATTTTTTCACCCCAACCCACTCAGTGAGTCATGATACTCATTCTTAGAGGAACTTCTTTATAAAGTTTATTGTTTCAAGGGTGTTTTTTAAGTCGGAGAAAATATAATTAATAGTCGAACCGTCTATATGAAATATAATCAGTGATAAAATAGAATTTTACTCAATTCTTCTGGTCTGTTGCTATATTGAATATTATTGTGGAGATTATTCCCAAAGCAAATGCTATTATGAAAGAGAAAGTACTTGCAGTCCATATTAATATTGCGTAGAAAAGGACTGTCGCGGCACACAGCAAATATATCTGTCTTGAATAAAAGAATATCCCAAAGCCGTCACTTGCACCTCCCATCTTCGTCGGTAAATCTATCTTAGGTATAGGCAGCATAGAATATATCATGAGTAGAAGATTCGCCGTAATAAATATCATTACAGTCTTGTCATTTCCAGAGATGAAATATACTATTCCGAGAAGCATCACCATCAGTATATGTGATAGGGGTCCTGCAAGACTTACTCTCGCTATATCTTTTGCATTAGTCCCGAACCTGAATTTTCCCAGTCGAAGTTTAGGAATATGTTCTAAAGTTACAGACCCTGGCAGCAAGAACACTGAAAGAAGAGGAACCTTCCCTAGAGTAACTACCGACAAGAATACTCCTACTAATATTGCGTTGAGCCAATATTGATAGGTGACTTTATATCCTAACTTTATTCCTGCAAGTTTCTGCAATGCTACATGAAAATACATCGCTGCAAACACTATACACGTCGCAAGCAAGAAAAACAACACAGCTTCATAAGACAATACGAGCCTTACGTCAGTGCCTATGATAAAGATATTCTTATAATAAGAAGTTAGCATGAACGCGAATGCTATGCTCGTCCAGAAAACTTCAGTAAACTCTTTTCTACTGAAAGAATAATTCTCCTTTACAGAATGCCAATAACCATACATTATATCATCTACGATTAGTCATTATATAAAGTTTTTGTTACATTCAAGAATTACAATCCCAATACGGACAGCAATGCCGCGAGAATAGTGTTTGATCGCATCTCGCAAGGCTTTCGCGCCATGCTAAATGCGCAAAATTGTAGTCGATATTTCGTTACAAGTGCTGCATTCTGCAGCATACGTCCTATAATAACAACAGTACTATATAACAGATTCCTAAAACTGAACACGATACTTATACCGTTCTCTTTTGCAAGTTTTGCATGCACTTGATTTAGAAAGGTATTCCTGTAATGAAACGAATCCTTCCTATCGGAAAGTTCTGAATCTATAATGTAGTCTACATCTGACTCGAAGAACTTGCGTTCTGCAGGCGCAAAAACATAATCAAAACATTTTCTTGCAGGATTTATCTCCGAAGGATCCTTTAGAAGATAAGCAGTCTTGACGAGAATATTGTCTGATTTAGGAGCGATATATTTAGAGTTTGATGTCAGAAAAACTATTTCCCCGTATCCTAGAGCTATTGCTGTATCTATAAACTCCTGTTCATTATTGTTCGGCATGACTACATCGAATGATGACATAGAGTATAAGAGCCTGTATTGTTTTAAAAAGGTTTATTTGTTTAGAGGCTCGCATCGAGTCTTTAAACGCCTGCTCAACCGAGTTCATTGTAGAAACATCTGCAATCAAGAACTCGCTAGCACTAAACAAATACAAAAATGTTTATAAACAAATCAGGATTAGTGTACAAAATGGAAGAGCGTGTACAGAAGATAATCTCGAACAGCGGCTACTGCAGCAGACGAAAGGCTGAAGAATTAATAGAGCGCGGAAGAGTAAGAGTCAATGGAAGGACAATAAAAGTCGGAGACAAAGCAGACATAGACAAGGATGAGATATATGTCAATGATACACTTCTCGAGAAGAATAAACCTATATATATTATGCTCAATAAGCCAAAACATTATGAAGCGACAATGAGTACGCAAGTAAAGAAGAGCGTAATGGAACTAGTGCCTGTAGGCGAAAGAATATTCCCTGTAGGAAGACTTGACAAGAACACAACAGGACTATTATTATTAACTAACGACGGAGATTTCGCGAACAAGATAACACATCCTCGTTATGAGAAAGAAAAAACATATTTTGTAAAGCTCGACAAGAAGATAACAGACAGGGACATAAAACAGATAGAGGAAGGAATATATCTTCAGGATGGAAAAATAGCAGGCAAAGTCAAGATATATCATCGAGACCAGTTGGAAATTACAATACATGAAGGAAAGAAGTGGATTGTCAAGAGGATGTTCTTCAAGATAGGATATTACGTCAAGGAACTATCGAGAACAAAAATAGGAAACTTAAGAATGGACGTAAAAGTCGGCAAATGGAGATTCCTAACGAATAAGGAAGTACAGGAATTGATGAAATAATTCTTAACGAGATTTAATATATAGATGTTAAAATATATAATAAAAATTAGTAAAGACGAAAAAATAAAGAATCTTACAACCCTTCAACTTCTTTCACAACACTTAATGCTTCCTTCAATGCTATCTTCTCTGGCTCCCATGTGAGTTTTGCCTGAACTGAATCGAGCATTGCCCATAGATAATTATCATGTTTCTTTGCAACAGCATAATTCTTTACAGGAATATTCATCGATGCGCTGATTAAATATACACTAAAGACATGAGTGTCCTGTCCGTCCTGAAATGCCTGCGTACTATTTAATTTTCTAACAATCTTTGACTTGCTTATGCCAACCTGAGAATCCATGAGCCTCTTTACTGCCTGCTCTTCAGTCTCTCCATCATTAATTAGAGTCTTAGGGAATTCCCATCCATGCCATCCTTCAACACGTCTTAAAATAAGGAAGAATAATTCGCCATTATTATCATAAGTTATTACCTGTACACCTTTCATTTCCATAAATAATCACCCATATATTACTTTTACAAAGTAGTTCTTAAACTCGTTTTTTATATAGTTTGTGATTTGGAAAGAAAAATAGGAGAAAATTTTAGAGAATCAAGTTTAAATTATCGACAGAATAGAAAAACTAACAATACATCGTCACAGCATAAGGACAGCAAATAAATATTTATAAAGATAGGATATATTCGTACAATATGAGCGAAAATAACTCAATTAAGACGAATAATCAGTTAAAAATAACAGTCTTGCATCTTGAGGATCAGATAAAAAATACTAAAGAAGGTCTCAGACAAATATATTTAGACAAATCTACCGCGCTAGAAGAATATTTTAACAAAACTTGCGAAGAAGGATTTAGAGAAAAATATTTAGGAGGCAAATTTTGGGGAAACAGGGACTTAGTCAAAAGAATAAGCGAATTAAAAGAAAACATACCATCATATAAGTCAAAGATTTCAAGTAAGCAAGTAACAATAAAAGCTCTTGACGTGGAAATAAAAAATACTATCGATGATTATTTGGGGAAGACAGACACACAATATAGTCAGACAAAGATGATTTTCAGGAATATACAAACTATAAAGAAAGAGACAGAAAGATGTATGGAATGCATAATCGATAATCAGTCAGAATCATACAATACGCGAAGTCTACGCATATATAGTGTACATCAGGCAATAGAACTAAGAAAATACGTGGGGTTCTTGAAAGCACAACCTGCAGAAGAATTGAAACGCCTGGGTATATACAGGGATATTAAAAAGTTACAATATACAATTTCACCTAAAAACAAAGATAGAAGTATAGATATGCTTTGGAAGCTAGAATCAGACACCAAGAATACACTTGAAAGGTTGAAATCATATATTGAAGGAGTTCAGGAAATCATAAACAGACAATATTCTGTTGTAGAGAAGGATATCTCGGCGCGCATATTAGTAACAAGAAGATTACTGGGATAAAATTTTTCTTAAAAAATACTATAGCGTTCAAAAAGAAAGAAAACATATACACACATTAAAAGTACACCCAAACCGTCACTTGAAAGTAATGTTCCATGTAGCATGAAGGGGTTATCCTAGTAGCTAAAACTGTATACTCTAAAAAAATTCGTCGTTTTTAGACTGTAAAAGAGCAAAATCCATAAAAGAGAGCATTTCCATCTGAAATAAAGGTAGTCACCTTAGGAAGGACAACAAACCTTCAGTGCACATGGAATCCTTCTAGCACAAACAATCGCCTTTATAAATAACAATTGATTTCCTTTATAAACACATTACTTATTGTTTAATGTTAGGGGGTCAATAACATGGCTAAGAAAACAGCTAAAAAAACTAAAGTTGATGAACCGCATGCAGGACAAGATTTACAGATAGTAAATATCGTTGTAAGCTCATCTTTGGAACATACTATTCCACTCGAGAAAATGGCTGCAACTTTAAGCAATACAGAATATAATCCTGAACAATTCCCAGGATTAGTCATTAGAATCAAGGAACCTAAGACTTCAGCACTTATTTTCAGTTCAGGAAAGATTGTATGCACTGGTGCAAGATCTCTTCAGAAAGTCGAGGAATCAATACAAAAGATTATTGAAAGCCTTCAAAAGATAGGTATAAAAATCACTATAAAGCCTAAGATAACCATCCAAAACATGGTTGCTTCAGGAAGCATAGGTATGGATTTGAACTTAAATAGCCTTGCAATGAAGCTTCCAAACACTGAATACGAGCCTGAACAATTCCCAGGACTAGTATATAAGTTGATTGAAGCAAAGGCAACATTCCTGCTCTTTAGCAACGGTAAAGTTGTATGTACTGGAACAAAGAGCGAAGAAGATGCAAGACTGGCATTAGATAAATTGGTTGTAATATTGAAGAAATTACAATAAACGTATTATAGAATATTTTTTATTACTTTTCAAAATTCATTAGGGGACGATTAGTTGTAAGGTTGCGGGGGTACAGTTTTAGCGTACAGCAGACTGTATAATAATATGGAGATTACTGAACAGATTGAGAAGTTCCATGAATTCTTTGAATTAGTTTATAGTGAGCCGCTGCATGCTGCGATATCAAAGGGCGAAAAATTTCTTACAGTAAACTTTTCAGATTTGGGAAAATATAATCTGGAACTTGCGCAGGATATTCTTGAAAATCCTGAAGATGTGTTGCGAGCTTGTGAAATCGCTATTGAACAATTCGATTTTCCTGGCTGCAAGGAATTTAGAGTAAGATTCAAGCAGCTTCCAAAGACTCAAGAGATAATGATTAGGGATATCAGGAGCGCGCACTTATCCAAGTTTATCCAATTGAGTGGTATAATAAGGCAGAAATCTCCTGTAAGACCTCAAGTGACCAGCGCAAGATTCGAATGCCCTGCATGTGGAAATACTATGACTGTACTTCAGCTTGATACAAAATTTCATGAGCCTACAAGATGCGGTTGTGGTCTTAAGGGAAGATTCAGGCTCTTAAGTAAGGAGATGATTGATGCGCAAAAGATTGTTCTTGAAGAGTCCTCTGAAGATATAGATGGTTCGGAACAGCCTAAACGCATGGATATATTCTTGAAAGGAGACTTGGTCAGTCCATTCTCTGAAAAAAAGACTAGCCCAGGGAGCAAGAATATTATTACTGGAATATTAAAGGAAGTTCCTATACTTGCTAAAGACGGCGGCAAACTTACAAGATTCGATCTGATGATTGAAGCGAATCATATAGAGGCTGTTGCTGAAGATTTCAGCGAATTGAATATAAATTCCGAAGATATCAAGGAAATTAAAGAATTATCTGAGGATCCTAGACTTTTTAAGAAGATAACTGGAAGCATTGCCCCATCTATTTATGGTCATGATAAAGTAAAAGAAGCGTTAGTTCTTCAATTGTTTGGAGGGGTTCGTAAGAAGAAGGATGACGGTTCTATTACTAGAGGAGATATTCACGTATTATTGATTGGAGATCCTGGAAGTGGAAAAAGTCAGATGCTTAAAAGGATAAGTATTGTTGCTCCTAAATCAAGATTTGTTTCAGGTAAGGGCGCTAGCGCCGCAGGCCTTACTGCGTCAGTCGTCAAGGATGAATTTCTTAGAGGCTATGCTCTTGAAGCCGGAGCTCTAGTCTTGACTAATAAGGGAATATGCTGTATAGATGAGCTTGACAAAATGACTAAAGAAGATACTAGCGCCATGCATGAGGCACTTGAACAACAGACTATCAGCATCAATAAAGCTAATATTTCTGCAACGCTTCGCGCTGAAACTACAGTTCTTGCTGCAGCCAATCCTAAATTCGGAAGGTTCGATCCTTATGAATTAATTCCTAAGCAGATAGAATTGCCGTCGACGTTAATCAACAGATTCGATCTTATATTTCCTATCAGAGATATTCCTAATAAGCAGAAGGATGAACGTACTGCTGACTTCATTTTGCAGCTTCACAAGAAGTCCAGCGGCGGAGAAGCTGAACTGCGTACAGAATTTTTAAAAAAATATATTGCATATTCAAAACAGAATATTAACCCGGTACTTACTGATGAAGCTTTGGAAGAGATTAAAGAATATTATGTCAAGATGCGAAGCACTGGCGACGAGGAAGGCGCATACAAGGCAATTCCAATATCTGCAAGGCAGCTAGAAGCTCTTATTAGACTTAGTGAAGCTAGCGCGCGTGTAAGGTTGAGCCAGAAAGTTTTGAAGAGTGACGCGCGTCGAGCTATTGAACTTGTGCATTTCTGTTTGATGCAAATAGGTGTTGATCCAGAGACTGGAAAGATAGATATTGACAGGATAACTACAGGAGTTACAGCATCACAGCGAAGCCATATAAATACTATCAAGGATATAATCAAGGAACTTGAAGGACAAATCGGCAAGCAGATTCCTGTCGACGATATTATATTGAAAGCTAAAGAGAAGGGAATGGACCCTGAAAAGGCGGAGGATATTATTGACAGTCTAAGAAAAGAAGGAGTAGTATTCTCTCCACGTGCAGGATTTATAAGCAGAATTTAATAAATAGATTAAGTTTTCAAAATATCATTTAAAAAAAAATTAATGCGTGATAAAAATGGCAGAACAAGACATCAAGAGGCAGACAGCATATATATGCACCATCTCGATGCTTCATAAAGGAGTCTTTGTAAAAAAGCAAGGATGGGAGTCAAATTATTTTATGACAGAATATGGGGATTTCTCAAGGGTGAATATCATTGCAGTCATCGTCGGAAAAGACGAGAACGGCATAACTGTAGATGATGGTACAGGACAGATAAGCGGAAGAATGTTTGAGAATACGGAACAGCTTTCTAATGTAATAGTAGGAGATTTAGTGCTTGTCATCGCAAGACCTAGAGAGTTCAATGGAGGAATTTATCTTACATTAGAGATTGTAAAGAAAGCAGACAGTGGATGGATTAATTATCGCAAGAAGGAATTATCGCTCATAAAAAAAATAAGGGAATTAGAAGATATCCCACAAGTTCCTAATAAAACACGAGAAGCAGAAATTGTAGAGAATAGTTCTACGATAAGTTCCAAAGACAAGATAGCTAAATTAATCAAAGAATTAGATAGAGGAGAAGGAGCTATTATAGAGGACGTTCTAAAAATTTCACACATAAACAAGGGCGAAGATATAATAAGCGATATGATGCTACGCGGAGAAATATACGAGCCAAAAGCAGGATATGTAAAGTTGATGTGAAGAATTATACATTAGAGTTATTTTCGGATTTTTATACTGTTAAGCAAGTCCGCACTTGAACATTTCTATGCATGAGTTATACATGTTCTTGTCGAAACTTAATGCCGGCGTCACAAACACTTCCAGTAATGCTGCAACAAATAATATTCCTATAGCAAGCATCAATAAGTCTGCGCTGTCAAGAAGAATATGTTCGAATTTTCTTGATGTAAATTCGTGATTTATTACTGCGATGCTTATTATTCCTCCTGCTAGAGCAGCTACAAAATATGCGAGTATTTCAGGTATGCCATGAATCGTGTATCGCAATATTCCTGAAGTGACGGCACAGAATGTAGTTCCTACATTAGGACCGCATGTAGTCGCAACAATTGTATCTATGCTTGTTCGAATGAATGATCCTATTGCTGCTCCAACTATTGATGCATTCCATATTAGTATGAATATTGCTCCCGCGCCGTATAGGAACGAAAATAGTATGCAGAACAATAATACTTTCACATTATTAAAAAATATCCTGCTGAAAGCAGACGCAGGACTAATAGAATTTCCCGTGCCTGCAATGCCAGCAACATTTCCAGTAACTGCGGCTCTCGCATTTATTGAAGTTATTGTTGATGTCTGCGAGTGAAATAATGTACTCACCATATCCTGAGGCAAGACAACATACCATAATGCGAAACATAATGTGGCGCCGATGAACAAGTACATGAAAGATTTCAATGCTTTGGAATGCTCTTTCAAAAGTATCTTCTCTTCCATGTCAGTTATATCTTTCTCCTCTTCCATCTTCATTATGCGATATATCATCGGCGCGCAGGCGATAGTCGCTAGAAACACCATGAATATGCTGCTGTAGGCTTCAAAAATATAATAGCTTAGAAACATCGCAAGAGTTGTATAGAGAAATCCTAGAAATATCATCAACGCAGGCTTCTCTTCTGCATTCTGTGGACTGAGAATGTTTTCTAAAACCAAATTACACCTCTTGAAATATCTGCAGGCACCCAAACAATGCCGCGTAATGCCGCGACGCATGTCAAATCACGCATCAAACATATATGAAATATAGTCGAGAAGGATATTTATAAACTTTACCATGAAATTTCGTGAAATTATTTTTTGCTCGGGGCGCGAACAGGAGTATTTGAAGCATTTTGTATATGAGGATTTGTGGGGCGCATTAGTGGAGCAGTATTTGTATTTCCATGCAAATTAGGAGGAGCAGCATTTGCAGGAATATTATGTGCAGAAGGAACATTAGAAGAAACATTGTGTAAAGGCATAGTATTATGTGAAGGGGCGATATTATGTGGATACTGAGCGATATAATTTTGAGGAGCATTCATCCTTGTCATTTGAGGATTCTGATTGGGGATATTTGGTCTTTGAATTAACTTATTTAGGTGATTTGACTGATGCGCAGGTGATTGTGTGTTTAATACTTGATTGGTTTGCTGTTGTGTATTGTTTGAGAAAGTTTCATGCGCATGTTGTACAGGTTGCATAGATTGCGCTAATGATTGTTTAGGTGCATGCTTTACGCTGATGCTAAATATAGCATATATTATCAATAATACTATAAACAATGCGCCACCTCCTATAATCATAGGATTTGACGATTGGGAAGATATCCATGTAAAAATTTTCTCCGAGGTAGTTTTATTATTTGATGTTATGGAACTTGGGCGTTCCTCTACGGGAATAATATTCCCAGGATTATCGTTTAAAATATTTTCTGCACTGCTACCATTCGTAACCTTATTAGGATTACTATGAATTGTACTACTATCGATTGTTGTGCTGTTGGTGGTTGTATTTAAAGGAACATAAGTCCCTCCTGCTCCGCCCCCTCCGCCGCCAGAACCTCCTACTGCTGGAGTAGAAGCAGGAGTAGCATCACACACTCCTCCCTCATCTATAGAACCGTCGCAATTATCATCTATACCATTGCATATTTCTGTAGAAGGAACACAAGGATTAACATCTGGAGCTACGGGAGGTATGGGTGGCGCGGCTTGTACGATCTTTGCCACATGAATAATTAATGAGGCTAAAACTACTAATACTAACCACACATAAAAACTCTTCTTCATAAAACCTCTAACAAACACAATTAATAACACTCAAACATACTTGAAACCTATATATTACATATTTTTAGAATATATAAATGTTTTTACAAATTTATCCTCTCGAAAGTGTTAGTTTGTAACAAAATTTATAAGCACACCATTATTCTCTAGAAATATGGATTATGAACTAATGCTTGAGCGCGGAAAGAGTAAACTTCCTGACACAGTCGTAGCTACGGAAAGATTTAATGTGCCTAAAGTCACTGGACAACTTGAAGGAAACAAAACTATAATCAGCAATTTCCTGCAGATTGCGAACGTTATACGCAGGAATCCTGAGCATATACTAAAATATATTTCTAGAGAAACAGCTGCAAAGGGCGAGATCAAGAAGCAACTATTGATGTTCAATACCAAACTCCCTTCCGCAAAAATCAATGAGAAGATACAGCAATATGTGGATAATTTCGTAATATGCAAGGAATGCGGCAAGCCAGACACTAAATTGAGCAAGGAAGGAATTATCACATTCATGAGATGCCAGGCATGCGGCGCCAAGCATAGCATAAATTCTAAGATATAGGTCAGAGTATGAACATATCAATAATAACAATTCTCGCAACTATTTTTGGAGTGATAATGGGTCTTGCCAATATCCCTCAAGCATATAAGATTTTTCGAAGGAAAAGTGCTAAGGATATTTCCATCATAACATACACCATATTACTTCTTGGAAGCATGATATGGATAATCTATGGTATAGCATTGAAAAACTTCGCAATAATATTAGGCAACAGTATTGGCACTGTAGTAATGCTATCTGTGATTGTAGGATGGTGGAGATATCATTGATATAAAAAGCGCTAAAAGAAATAAAATATACTTCATAACTTTAGTGAGGACAATAATACCCATCTATTCTGCTCTTTTTTAGACAGTATCAATTCATCAAAAGAAATATTTTTTCCAAGAAAAGCATCGATGTATGTATCTATCGTAGCTATTTCACGGTCGGAGGCGCTAGTCTTGCCAAGAGTTATGTGCGGATGATAATTCTCGAGAGAGTACATATAGCGTTCACGAAATAACTCGGCATTTTTCTCTGCGCATATTCCTCCTTTGAGAACAATAAATGATTTGAATGAATCCACACATTTCGTGTGCAGTTCATTTAGGTATGAAGATTCAAGATTTAATACTACTCTGTCGCCATAATGACTATATTTTGTTATAGCGACATCTTCTATAATCGGATTATTGACGGCAATGGTTTTTGCAAATTTTTCGAATAAAGTTACCAGCCTTGATTCCAAATATTCTAAAGATGACATTTTAAGAGTTTTAGATTCAGAATAGAATCCTAATATAGTCATATGAGGAATATCGGAATAAGAATTCAACAGAGTAGTATCTCTTAATCTCTCTTGTATAAGTCTTAAATTGCTACGGGCAGAATCATCTGGCTTAAGGTATATCAAATATTGCGTTCGGGATTCATTATGAGATTCATTATTATTATTATTCTGTTTATCCTGCGGCATCATCTTCTACCCAAACCATGCTCCAAGTCCTGACTGTATCTCTTCATCCTTTCCGAAGTAGGATTCTACGCGCTTCTTCGTCAATTCTATTGTCTGCGCCAAGTATGTTGGAATGTGATATTTTTTTCCGAGACTTATCGTCGGTTCAAGATATTTTACTATGCTTCCTTCAGATATTGTGAATATTATTTTGCCCTTGCATTTGAGGCATTTTCCAGACAATGGAGGTCTTCTATATTTTTCGTTGCAATTCGCGCATCTGAACTGCTGCGTGCTGAATTTTCTTAGATTGCCTTTAATGTCTCTTATGAAATGTTTCTCAATTACAAGCCTTGCAACATCGCTGCTATCGACTGCGCGTATCTTCATCGCCAAATCCATCTGACCAAATAATTTCTCTTCCATGGATGGAAGTTTCTTGTAATCAGAACATAATACGCCTGCATTTATATCATCCGTATCGTGCGTGAATCCCATCCCTTCATATTGCAACGGCGTTCCTATGAATTTTCCCATCTGCCTTATTTTTATCGTTGGCGCAGGTTTATACTCCAACGCTGCCTGATAGAATTCTAGAGGATATTTCCATCCTATATCGAGGTCGAACACCATATCATCTACTTCTGCAGGATTAAGTATGTATGTCAATACTAAAGGCGCATCCATGGTCGCTCCACGCTTGTCTGAAAGATACTGTTTTGAAAAGTTCAATAGCCCGTCGAGAAGAAGGAATACGCATGATTCATCTCCATCTGCGTCTCTTCGCATTGCTGCATGATACATTGGATGTGAATAGAATCCTTGAGTCTTTGTGAATCCTACAATCCTCCCTAAAGTTCCTGCAGAAGTGTGCGGGGCAAGACCTATTACAAAGTGCCCTGCAAGATCCTCTTTTGACTGCAAATTATAATATGGCTTTAATCCATAAAATTTTTCCAAGAGTTCGTCAATGAACTTTGTCGTGCGGAACAGAATTTCATCCGCAGGCTCATCAGGGCTGTCAGGACAGCATGGAAGAAGAATATCCTGCGGTTTTATCTCGAGGATTTGGTCTTCACGCTCCAAATATCTTCCCTTCGTATCTTTGGTGTAGCCCAAGCTTCGAAGTTTTTCTATGGTTACACCTACTTCTTTAGGTTTGAAATGCGTTATAGGAATCTCTGAAGCATCGTATCTTGTCGTCCCGTCTTTATTTACAGCTATATGATGTCTTGCACGCAATATACCTTTTACTAAATGTTCAGGCAGATGTTCTTTATTCGCTGTTCCTTTAATGCCTTTAATCATGTCGGGATAAATTTTTGTATCAAGCTTTTTTAGAAGATCGGAGAATACTGCTTTAATATTTAATTCATACATGCCGCTTGAAGCTTTCCTATGATTAGCATTAATGCATTCAGTATTCTTGCAGTCCATGCAATATTCAAGTTTTGTTGTCTTTGAATCGCATGTTTCGCACATTGCAAACACTGTTTTCTTTTTACATTTATCACAATAAAATATCGGGAACTGCGCAGTTATTTTTCCTACATCCATTGCTGCCTGAAAACTTCTAAGCTTTCCACCTTCCTCGCCTATAGGAAATAAAGTGTGCGGTTGACCCGCAAGTTTTCTCATCTTTGCTTTTTCTGGTCGACCCATTCTTGAACCAATAAATATTCCTGCCTTATCGCGAATAATTATTGAAGAAATCTTCGAATTAATTATTGACAGAGCATCTTCTTCTACAGGTTCTAATTTATTCTTGCGCTCAATATTATATTCTATTAACTCATTAACTCGACGAGATATTGCTAATGTATCTTCCTTCAACGATTCAGGATGTATGTTAAGAGTTTCTAAAAGGGCTTGCGCGACATCCTGCTCTATTACTACAAATTCATTATTGACGAAGAGATGAGGTATGCCTAATAATTCCAGAACCCTTTTCGAATCGTTCTTTGGAAGAATTATCTTTTCCACTAGACCTGCGTTGGAATTTTCTGCGACTAGTTCATAGCGTGCAATGTTCGCCTGTTCAAGCCAATGCGCGAGATTTCTCAAATCATACAAATTTATCGTCTTCCAATAATAAGTATATCTTGGATGCAGCGGAACGTCAAGATTTTTTGATAGAGATGCTGCAGCAGCAAGACTTATCCTTGTCTTTATAGGATTTCTAAAAAGCATATCAAGATGGTCTTTAGGTATTTTCACTGCAAGTGAAAGTTTATCCAGATCTATATCTTTATAATTATTGAATTTTCTTAACGGAACAATCAACGGAGCAACCATAGCATTTGCTTCCAATCCATTTAATTCCACTCCTTTTGAATCTGTTTCTTTTGATTCAGTTTCCAGCGGATACTTTTCAAAAGCTAATTTCTCTAATTCTTGTATCCAAAATTCTTCACAATAACCTGGAGGCACAAGAAGATGATTCCTATTAAAGAAGTCGCCATAAGCTATAAGCACATCGCCGAGAAAAAGTATTTCCTTAACTTCCTTCTTGTACTGTTTTGCCATCGATTCCGTCTCAAGCAATAATACGTTGCCATTATATAATTTTACGATTGGTCCATCGAGAGAATCACACACAGTCATTGCGGCAGCCTTTCCTGGACGTTCAACTTTCAGTTGTGTTGCTGTAGCCACATAATCATTGAGTACATGCATCGTCGCTGGATGAATGGATTGCGCGCTGTATCCGGAAACTCTTCCCCTACCATAACGCAGCCTGAATCCGCCAATTCTTAGAGGATATCCTAATACAGGTCTTCCTGCAACAAGATCTTTTATATAGGTATAATCTGGAAGTATTTTTGCGCCGCTTCCAGTATCTGATTTTTTCTTATGAGCTTTGGCTGCTTTCTGAATATTCAAGTATTCTTCAAGAAACATCCAGTCGAGCATTCCAAAATCCTTGCCCCAGACTTTTAATTGCTTCCAAAGTTTTGGAGCCTTGAGAGGAAGACAGTCAGAATATAATAAGCAAAAGCCGCTTCGTATAAGATTTACAGGCACACGGGGAAGATCCTTATAGTTGGAAACTTCATACTTCTCGCTCGATTCTGCTCCTATCTGCACGGGAATATTTTTCATAAGAAAATCTATCTCTTCACGGCTAGGAAAATATTGTCTGGGGCTGAACCTTGTATGATAATCCTCGACTTCAGTATATGTCCTCTTCGCCTCAAGATCTGTAGCATCATATTTTGCGTAGCCAAATTTCACACGGATATAATCCGCGATGAGAACGCACACAGCTGACGCAGTCCCTCCTGCATTTCTTATAGGTCCGGAGAAGTTAACACAAAAATATTTTCCCTGCTTATCCATCCTGTCAAGAATATCAAGATGCGTGAATCCCTCGATAGGACTTGAAACAACGCCATTAGTCACATATGCAAATCCTGTCTTTATGCCTACTTCCATTGCTTCTTTCTGGTCCTTGAATTTACAGAATTTCTCTCTTGCGACATCTTCAGCTATACTGAATGCGACGCGCCAATCAAGAACACCATATTCCTTCTCAAGTTCGATTATACGCTCGACAGTGCCGCTATCCTGAATCTGAGGAGCTATGACTGCAATAATACCAATTACACGTTCAGCCATATTCTTTGCTAAAACTATTTCTGAAGTTGTTGTATAATCATAACCTTTAAGCCTTGCAGCATTCGCTATCTTGACCTCTCGCAAACATGCGTTCTCGAGTTCCTCAAAATATTTCTGCATCTCAGAACTTGCTTCAACCATTGCGCACCTCCAGTTTAGGACTAACTTCAGATTTACCATCTACCGCTTGTGATGTTGTTTGCATTGCTGATAACGATGCTGTTTGCGCTGTTGATGAAGATGTTGATTGTTCCTTTTCCTGCTCTTCTTTAGGCATGAAATTCATTATCTTGACTTCACGAGTGTGCATATCGACAATAAAAGCTCTTGCAGGCTGCGCTTCAAGACCTCTACGCTCCTGCTCTTCAGACTGGTCATTCCAGCACGATGCATTGATGCAAGTCACATTCTTATAATTGGAAACCATTGCGCGATGCACGTGCCCAGTCAATAAAAAGTCAGGAACTTTATCAATCACAAGCGGATCAGATTTCGGATCAGGAATATATAATGTTGAAGTATGCGACGGCGCCAAGTGTCTTCGCTGCAAAAGATACTTCATTATCATATCAGGCCTCTTCTGACCTCCTGCCTTTCTTATCAACGGAACATTTTCAGAATAGTATATGAATGAATATCCGTGATAAAACATGACGTCAAAACCGTCAAAATTATTTTCCGGCTGCGCATATATATTTACAGTCGACGGGTTGCTAAGAGAAACAATATTAGGCATAGAAACCAAATCCGCCGCATATTCCTCGTCGATTGCAGGCTGCGGTTCAGATATTCTTCCGACATCGTGATTGCCTGGGCAGATAAATATAGGAATATTTGAAGGTATTTGTTTAAGCAAATTTGCAAGAGCAGTATATTGTTCCCTAATATCAAGAATATTCAAATCAAATTCTTGCCCAGGGTATATTCCTACACCATTGACCAAATCGCCAGCAATAAATATATATTTTACTTTGGACGCTACTTCACGCTGCTTCTCGCTGCCGACTTCACCATTGAGCCACAAGATAAGTTTATCAAACTCTTTATCCAAAAATAATTTGCTTCCAGGCTCAGGATCAGCTATCACAACAAAATATCCTTCATCCGGGCTCTTCTTTAATTCTTTAGTCAAAGGTATATCTGGAAGAAGAATACTGTTTACGAACACTATCTGATCGCACATTCCGGTGATACCTATAGTCTCATCGAGCTGTATCTCTTCAGCAAGTCTGAACAACTCTTCCTTGTTTTTATTCACTACAGCTTTTATCATGCCCGTAGGATCTTCCAATGTCAACATTATATTGCCTGTTTTTGTAAGCGACTTGTCATAGACTACGCCGATGATTGCGACATTTTCACGCTCCTTTTTTCCATTGATGCGAGATATAGATGTAAGACTCTGCAACTCTTGTCGTGAATGCAGAATCTTTTCAAGCTCTTTAAATCTTACAGTATACAAGCTTACAAAATCGTGCACAGACCATTTGCGAACTTTAGTATTATATGAAGAAATGATTTTTATCTTGTTCTTGTTAAAATATTCTTCTCTGGAGAGGTTTATGGATTTACTTGAATTTGTCAATTCTCCAGATATTTTCATGTCCGCAGAAATACGTGAAGATACAACATCATGGTATAACGCCTGTTTCTTGGAAACAGTATTAGTATCAATAACAACATCATTGACAGTAAGTATATTTTCATCAAGATTATTTGTATCAATAGTAGAATGTTTGTCTTTGACTATGTCTGTTTTTTTAATAATACTTGAGTGTTCAGGCGAAAGAGAAAGATATTCTATAAATCTTGAATAGAGTCTTGTATCTTTGTGTTTCTCTTTTAATACAAGCGCCTTCTCAAAATCTTCTACAACAATATTTTTCTTAGCTGAAATTATCTCTCTAGTATCCTTTCCAAGAACAATAAATTTTGTATTAAGTATTAGAGGAATGTCTTTAATCGTGTCTAGAATATCCGGACTTACGAGTATGTCATTGTCAATATAAAATTCTATAATCTCGCTATTATCCATATTCACACATCCAAATAAACAACAAACAATACTTGCGACAAATCTGTAGCAAATCCACAAAAATAAGGTCACACGACAGTTCTATGTCAACTGCAAAGAGCCTTCGAGTAAGGATTTTATCTTCAAATTAAGTACATCGTTAGTTACTACAGAAACTTCCCTCGTTCTGCCATATCTCCCTTTAGATATAACTTTTGCATTAATCATTCCTAATAAGTCAAATTCTGCAATGACATCACTGACTCTTCTCTGCGTAAGCGGTCTAAGATTGACTTTCGAACATAAGTCTTTATACAAAAGATATATCTCGCCTGTAAATATGATATTCTCAGACTTTCTTTCATTATATATCAATAATATTGAATAGAGCACTAATTGGAATTGTTTCGGCTGCGTCGCTATTATATCAATAACTCTGTCCTTCTCTATCTTATCCTCAGCTTCATCCAATTCTTTTATTGTTATTTTTAGTATTCCTTTGCGTTCTGCAAGTTCTACAGCGACGCGCAATAATTCCAAAGCTCGCCTAGCATCACCATGCTCTCTTGCAGCGTATGCTGCGCATTTTGCAATTACACCTTCTTCAAGAATATTTTCCTTGACTGCTTCAAGAGATCTCCTCTTTAAAATATCCTGTATCTGCAATGCATTATAAGATGGAAAGACTAATTCTTCCTCTGATAAGGAACTTTTAACTCTTGGATCAAGATTATCTGCAAACATTATATCGTTGCTTATACCTATTATAGCCAATTGCGCATTTTTTAATTCAGTATTTATCCTTGTAAGATTGTATATTATTTCATCACCAACTTTTTTTACCAGCTGGTCAATCTCATCAAGTATTAATATAACAACTTGTTTTTCATGATCTAGAGTTTTATAGAAAATATTATACACTTCATCAGTAGGAAGTCCTGTTGGAGGAATATTTTTTCCAAAGAATCGTGTTACTTCAGCTATTAACCTATATTCAGTATCTGCAACCTTCTTCAATTTGCAATTGATATAAATAAATTTTATAGGAATTAATTCTCTTGAAGCTATAGCTTGTATTTGTCTTAAAGTGGTCTGTACAGTCAATGTTTTTCCTGAACCTGTCTTTCCATAGATAAAAAGATTTGATGGTCTCTCAAGCCGTAAAGCTGGCGCAATCACCTTTGCTATAAGCGATATCTGTTCATCTCTATGCAATATTTCATCTGGATTGTAGGAACTTTGAAGCGCAGCCTTATTCTTGAATAGAGACTCTTTTTTGATGAAATTTTCCAAAAAATTAGTTACATCCAATCTAACCACCCAACACAATAATTAAACAGTATTCCAGAAGAAATAAAGGTTATATAAATATTTCGCGTATGCAAAGGTATGATTAGATAATGCTTGTTGTAGAATACTAACCACCCCTTGATTTCTAATGGAAACATGGAAAGAAAAAATGGCAATTCAAATTTTGTGCTTAAATCTGTGCTTAAAAACATCGCTTGAAACAAAAAAATCAAAATCTATCTAATCCAAAATATATTTTTTAACTATTATTATATATAAACTATATTATATCATATATATTATATTATTAATTTCTATATAGTAAATATATATATATATCATGAACTAGGAATGAGAAGAAAGAGAATTGAGATTTGACAGAAAAAAAGAAGAAATGAAAAAGAAGAGAATATACTAAAGATTTAGAAGAGAATAAAGACAAAAGATAAAGAAGATAAAAATGAATTAAATTGAATGAATGTTGAGATAAGAAGAGAGAAAGAAAAATATTACTAATAATAGAAAAAGAGAGAATATTGACATAAAAATGAAGAAGTTTTTGAAGAGAATATAAAGAATATAAAAAGAATTAGAGGAGGATAATTAAAGATAATAAAGAAAAATTATTTATAATCATGAAAAATTAAACTTATTTAAATAGAATTATAAGATATATTAAGAGACAATATTAAGATATATATTTAATAAGACTAAAATTGATATCTAAAAAAGTAATTTTTTCTCTAAAGTTAATCTCTATATGCAATCAGGGTGTCAGGGTGTATTGTGTTTGATTAAGCACAAAATATATTTATTAATATAAAATATATCTAAATTCAATAATTTTCCCACTCTAAAATAACAACAAAACCAAAATATTTATAAATAGTTCTTACTTCCTATTAGTAACAACAATTATATCTGTGTTTATTGTTGGGGGTTAAAATGATTGTTCAGCAAGATTTATTGAAGAAGATTAAGGATTTCGGTCTTAACAGCTACGAAGCAAAGATTTGGACAGCACTATTATCAAGAGGAATCTCTAGTGCAGGAGAATTATCCGATATTTCTAATGTTCCACGATCAAGAACTTATGATGTTCTTGAATCACTTGAAAAGAAAGGCTTTGTAATGATGAAACTTGGAAAGCCTATAAAATATATGGCTATACCTCCAACTGAAGTCATTGATGTAATAAAGAAGAAAATAAGAGAGGATTCTGTAAGGCAGGAGTCTTCAATGGATGAATTAAGAAAATCCGATGTTCTTGAACAATTAACACAATTGCATACTAATGGCATAGATATGATTGAACCTACTGAACTTGTTGGTATAATAAAGAATAGGGACAACGTGTATGATTATATGGAAAATATGATCAAGAAAGCTGAAAAGTCTGTATATATAATGACTTCTTTCGATGGAATGAGTAGAAAGATAGACCAGTTTGAAAAGACTTTAAAGAAAGTATCAGACAAGGGCGTCAGCATAAAAATAATTGTAAACAGCAAAGATTCTGACAAGCAATATAAGGAATTGAAGGGAGTTGCTGAAATAAAGAATTGCGCGGAAGTCAAGTCGAGATTTATATTGGTTGATGATTCAAAATTATTATTTTTCATCACTAATGACAAGGACGTACATCCAACGTATGATGTCGCAATATGGGTTGAGACAAGCTTCTTTGCAGAATCAATAAAAGGATTCTTCGAGATGACATGGAAGAAGAAATAAATGAATTTTTATTTTTATTTATTTAAGTTTACGCTAACTCACCTCTTTTTCCCGAGGTAGAACCGACATTCTTGGTTCTACCGAAGGGTTTATTATGTTAATATAAGTTGTATTACATAATTTTTTTAAATAAGAAGATTTTATTGTAAAAAGTATTGTGCTATTATGAGATAAAAATGGATTATATTGATATTAACGATAGTAAGAATATAGTTCATAAGATGAAAGAGTTATATAAATTATGTATTTATGATTCTATTCTAACGCCTTCTTCTAAAGGTTTTTTAATAGGCACAGTAACAACTAAAATTTTAAACCATCTAACAAATCTAACCACGATTGTAGAATCAGATCTGCGTGTGGATAAAGGAGGATTTTTTGAAGAGGTTTATGGAACTTGCTATACTGCTGAACAGTTAGAAAATAAAACTGATTGTTTAAATAAAGTAGCTTCTTTGGAAAAAATATATCTCAACGAAGAACTCTATGGCGCTTTAATTCAGAAATACCTTCTTAGTATTGATAATCTAGAAACTGCAACAGCTAAAAGGAGTGAACATATTAATGTAGATAAAAACACTGGTTATACAAAAAAATGAGACAACTTCTTTATTACGCCGATAATAGTACACAATATTTCTTGAGAAATGAAGAGGTTCATAAGTATTTTATGAAGACTCGAAATGAAACAGCACACATAATAGGCGGACTTGATACTCTTAAAGTATTAGCAGATATATTCAAAAAGTTTTATGTTTCTAATAAGGAAAATATTTTGCTTGTTAACTGCAATGATTCTCTGAAAGATATGGGTTTTAGATCCTTAACTGCTTCGGAAGAGAAAACGCTGCTTGATGTGTTGAAAGGCGAATAATAACAACAATAATAAATTCTAGTGTGTTTCTGGTAGAATGTCATACTCAAATGTCTATAAAAACGTGAAATTGATAGGAACTTCGCACATTGCGAAGGAATCTATAGATAATATCACTAAGGAATTCTCGGAATTAAATCCCGATATAGTCTGCGTCGAACTTGATACCAGGAGGATGCATGCGCTCCTTACTGATGCAAAGCCTGACAGGTCGCTTTCAGGTATTAAGACGTATGGTTTTTCAGGGTATCTTTTTGCAGTCATCGGAAGTTTTATTCAGGAAAAACTTGGCAATGTTGTCGGCGTAAAACCAGGCAGCGACATGCTTACCGCGGTTAATCTTGCTAAATCCACTCATAAGACATTGCATCTTGTCGACCAGGATATCGAGATAACTTTGAAAAGGTTCTCCAAGGCGTTTACATGGAGAGAAAAATTTAGGCTTGTAGGAGATATATTCAAGGCGCCGTTCTCAAAGAAGCAGCATATTGATTTGAATAAGGTTCCGAAGGAAGAGTTGATAGGAAAGCTTATGGGCGACTTAAAGAAGAGATATCCTAACCTCTATAGAGTATTGATTGATGAGCGTAATCAAGTCATGGCTAAAAATATCTATAAGATAATGTCCAAAAATGAGGATAAGAAAATTCTTGTAGTAATAGGTGCTGGTCATGAGAAGGAATTGTTGCAATTGATTAAAGCTGAAGATTTTAAGAGAGATAAAATCAGGTAAATGTTATTGTTTCTATAGAATCAGAATTATTAAAATATGCTGTCAAATATTAAAAAAGTATAAAATAAAATAATAAAAAAATTTATTTGACTGCTATTCCTGCAGATCCGCCTGATCCTGTCGCGTACATCACCGGTGTCGGAACATTAGAGTCTGTATATGGCAAGCCTATCGTGTTCAATTCTATCAAGCTATTATTCAAGTCGCTTACTTTTATTGTTTTAGAGGATATTGTATATAGGCTATCATCCATGTACAAACTTCTCATTACAGTCGCATCATTTGACCAGTAATAATAGTCGTTCTCGCTTGTTGAATGCTTAACCTTTCCCACGACTTCTATTTTATTGTCTGTGTCGTTGTTTATCTTGAACACATACGCTCCATTCCATATATTTGTCCTATAATTGTATGGTCCTGATTGTATCTTACTGACTATCTCTGTTACTGGAACAACTATTATATTCTTTGTCGCACTATATAGGAATGCTCTGTGGTCGTATAATACTGGGCTGTCTGTTCCTTCAAGTCCTATTTCATATTTTCCTACTTCTTTTGGATTATTGAAATCACTTACATCAAACAGCGATACTTTGACTCCTTTTGTCGTGATGCCTCCATATTGATTCTCTCCAGTCTCTTTGCCAACTCCTAGTATTAGATTATCGCTTATTGGATGCAGGTATGAGCTGTATCCTGGAATTTTCAAGTATCCTAAAACTTTAGGCGCTGTAGGCTCTGACAAATCTATTACAAAGAATGGATCTACCTGCTTGAATGTGACAATATATAATTTGTCGCCCATAAATCTTGAAATGTATATGCTCTCATTGCTTGCAAGATTCGTCAGGCTTCCTATGACATTCATCCCATCATCCAATACATACACGTTATTATATTCAACTCTTCCATTGTTCAGCCAAAGATCAACTGTTGTCGCTACACGCAGATTATTGTTGCTTTCATCCATTGAGAATTGGTTCAATAATCTTCCATCGACTTCTCCTTTTGACTGGTATTCTATCGCTCCGTTCTTTATTGATATCCTGTGTATTACTGTCTTGCTGTTTTCGATAGCTTTTTTTGCATCATATTCATTTAACGCATCTTGTATCTTTCCAAACATCGTCTGGTATCTATCCTGCAATTCTGTATCATTCTTCAAACCAGTATAGAACGTTGATAGTTCCTGCGATATCTGCGTCCATTCCTCATCATCACTTAATTTTTTGTCTAATATAGTTTGAACTTTATCTTTTATGTCTCCTTCGAGAAGAGGCACGACTACAGTCATGAATCTTTCCTTATTATCAGTGTTTTGTTGAGCGCATCTCCATCCCCAGCACCACATCTGCTGCTTTTGGTATGCTATATAGATATTATTTTCAGACACCATCAAAGCATTTCCATATCCTAGCATGAGTGATTTACTATCGACTACAGAATCTTTGCTTATATCTATTGATGTTATTGTATTCATCTGGTAATTTTGTTCAGGATTATCGAAATAGTATATGCTAGGTCTTATGACTGTTTTTGCATACGAAACCATTGGACCGTCATAATACTGCCAATTATATAATCCTTCCTGCGTTATTACATAAACGATGTCTCCTATCATTCTTGAATCATAGTATGAACCAGTTACTGTAAATTGTTCGACTAGCTTAGGGTTTATCCTGTCGCTTACATCATAGATGTATGCTACAGTATTCTGTCTTGAAGTCTCTATTGGTTGTATATTATATTTGTCGAAATAGAGTGAAGGTTCGTACTTATCGACGAATACTATTACTTTATTATTGTTTAAGAATAAGTCTCTTACGTTTGGATTTCCATAATAGTTGCTGTTGCTATTCGTGTCTATGTTTGTTGTAGATATTATTTTGCTGTTCTTTGCGTCAAATCCGTCGATTATGACAAGTTTATTGTCTGCAATCATATAGATATATCTGTCATCATTCTTGACGAAGTCGGCTTCATCAACACCTTTTACTTGAACATTTGTTTGTGAATAATCTGAAGCAGAGCCTGCTAAGAGAGAATTGGTGTTCATACTTTCTGGAGCTGCACTCGGAGCTGCTCCTGCAGACACACTCTTGGTGTTATACGTTACTGCTCCTCTTCCGCTGCTGTCTGTTGTTGCTGTCGAAATATTTTCAAGAAAATTTTTCATGTCATCTACACTATTGAATTTTTTTATGTCAGAAGACGCGAATGAAGATTGGGGGGTTGTGATTGTATTATCTGCGGTTCCTTTTTCAGAACTGCATCCCGTAAGTCCTACTATTGCAATTATTAATATTGATGCGAAAATGTATGTGTATATTTTTGATTTCATTTTGACCTCCATTAGTCAGTTGTTTAATTAAGTTATAGATATTTACTATATAAATGTTGATATCACTATTAATGGGGTTGAAGTCATGCTGTGAAATCGAAATAATATAAATCCATAGAATTTCTAAGCTTCGTTTTTATTAGTATAAAATCGAAAGATTTATATTAAAAAAACATGATAATTGTCTAAAAGGTGTAAAAAGGTGGGTATGGCGCATTATAAAAAGAAATCAGACTATACGTTGACCAAAAGATACAACACTAACAAGATGAAGTATACTGCGGATAATATTGCGCTTAATCAATCTTCACGATTTCGTTTTATTCTATTTGTTTTAATATTTTTTGTTACTGGTTTATTCTCGATGCATGGTGCTTTAGGTATTAATTATATTCAGTGTGATGATGGAACACACATATCTGCCACTACTGATGAGCCTTCGACTGATGGAATAAATTTTGCATCATATCCTAATTGCACCGTGTCTAATATGCAATTAGTAGATTTAGCGGATGCAGATTATCCTCTTTCACCGCATTATTTTATATTTAACAAATTAACATTGGCTGAAAACCCTGTTCTTATGTATCCTAGTACTACGATACATCTTCCTTCTAGTATACATTTCATTAATTCTAAAGCTGTTCGTGGAAGAAGTGGTAACGAGGGTTTTTGTGAACCAGCATGGACTTGGCCTGCAGGAGGTATTTATGGGTGGGATTATACTAATCATTTAGCCAATGGATTTGATTTTTCAGCTGCTATTGATGAAACTACTATTTGTTCAACTAATTCAGGAGGAGGACATGGAGGTAGAACGCCTCCAAGATATATTGCCACAATAGATGCTGCAGAGTATAAGACGGCAGATACTACTCCGCTACTTTTGTATTATGGAGGTGTTAGTGGAGAATCATGGAATGGTGGCGGCGGCGGTAATGGTGGTAATGGTGGTGCAGGCGGTAATAGTTTGGAATTAGGAGGCAATGGCAGCAGAGGAGGAACTCCTTATGGGGGCGATGATCCTGATATTTCTCCAGGAGGTAATGCTGGAGCGTATGTTGTAATAATAACTAATGATATTTCTTTAAGCGATAATTCTCATATTTCTGTAGATGGTGTTTCAGGCAGTAATTTTTTAGGATTTCCAGGCATGGGATGTGCAGGATGGATAAATTGTATCAATGTCGGTTCTGGAGGTAATGGTGGTGGTGGTGGCGGAGGCGGAGGAATACTCCTAGTATCTACAGTCACTAATTCAATATCTTCGACAGCCCAGATAACTGCTAATGGTGGTGATGGAGGACAGGCTGCACCCGGAATGCTAGCAGGCGATAATAGTGGCGGTTCTGGTGGTGGTGGTGGCGGAGGCGCAGGTGGAATAGTTAAATTTTATTCACCATCTAGTTTAATTATTGCCCCTATACTGGAAGCTAATCCCGGCATTGGTGGAGCAAATATAATTGGGGGCGATGGAGCAAGTACATCTAATGGGAGTATAGGGCAATCAGGTCATACTGAAATATCCTCAGCACCTATAATCTCTATGACTGAAGGCGCTGCTTTATGTCAGGATGGTATGGATAATGATTTGGATGGTTTTATAGATTTTGAAGACGCTGATTGTTATAATCATATTGGAGATGTATCTACTGCTTTGGGTATAACTAATCCGTGGACTACAGCCAATGGTCCTTTACCAAATATCCCTACACCTCTATTAGGAGCAAAATCTTTGCCTTCGCCTAATACGTGGTGGCATCCTCTTGCAACAGATGGCTCCGACGGCGTTTGCGGCGATGATATAAGCGATACTTTTAATGGCGACTATGGTTATATAACTAATATCGATGGCAAAAGACAATATATTTGTTATGATTATTCTGTTCCGCAACTGCTTTCTGTTACTAATTATGGCAATACATGGTTTAATGCTATGACTACGAAGTATAAAATTATTACTCTAAATAATTCTGCTGGCACATCTACTGATGTCATTTCTAATTCTAATGATTGGTATCATTGTGATGCTACTACTGGAAGAATTAAGTCTAATGGTTTTTCCATTCCAGAATATGGGACTTTTAAAAATAATGCTCCAACCAACACGATGTATTGCACAGATATACTTAATCTTCTTTTACCTACTACCACCCCTCCGTTTACTGAGTGTGTTGGTACACATCCCGCAGACTGGAAGGATTGTTGTTCGCCGGGTGCTATTGTAGGATTAACAGAATTAGACAAATGCGATAATTTATGTATATATGATATGAATCATCCTGTAAATATCTGCGCTGCATCTGGTGCTTGTTCGAGCAGTAGCAGTTATAGTGGTTCAGATTATATTTCTAAGGATACTTGTATGTTTGACTTGACAAATTGTTTCACGACGATAAGTTCCGACCCTTCTAAATCATGTGACATGCAAAGAAGTGATGGAGATAATAAGCATTTTAACTGTACTCTGAATCAGCTATGTTCTGTCGGGGCATTTGTCAAGACTAATACTAGCACCGATAGATGCTGCATGGGTATAAATGCTACATGTATAAATACCACTATTCCTGCTTCGGAATATGACTGTACTCAGATGAATAATGGAAGACCTTATGATCCTGCATTCTACTCTTGTGAGGTTAGTCTCGAGATTAATGGAAGCAACAATCTCTGTTGTTTCTATGGTTTAAGTCCTACATTCCTTGCTCAAGCAGGACTTTCTATATCAAACTCGTCTTTTATGTGCTTTAAACAGAACGGACAAGATGTCATGGCTGATTGTTGCTATGATAAAAGCTGCCTAAATAAAGATCTTATACCAAGTTACACAGTCTTTTCCAATAATCGTGTGGAGTCATTAGGGAGTGCATTTCACACATTTGATAACTTTGATGTATATAATGGCAGCAAGATATTTGATATGATGCGAAGATACAATGTCAGTCGTTCAGCAAATTCTAATATTATCTCCGTACAGAGATGGGACAACGGATATACTTTTGATATGTCACATTTTTCATATCTTGAATTTGATATAGCTTATACTACGCCACTGAGCGTAAGTATAAATGGTAGAGATTTGGGTTCTTTATCAAAATATTTGACTAATGGCGATAAAATAAGTAGGTGGCATCATGCAGTTATACCTCTGCATAGCGGTGGAAATAATTTTAATGCTCCGCTATTGTCCAATGGAGGATTGAATTTTACATTAGCAAGTTTACCTGCGCAGGTAGTTATAGATAATATTATCTTGACACCAAACGGCTCTTCTGATTTAGCATATAATTCCAAGAATTATTATTGTACAGGAGGATTTGAAGGTTGGATAAGCGATTTGGATCCTCCGACGACATTCACATCGCAGGATCTTAAAACATGGAGCAAGTATGGCGCTTATCTTCTAACATGCAATAGTCAGGGATCATTTGGATGGACTGGAACGATGTGTTGCGGCGACGATACCAAATTAGTAAATTATGGCGAATATTTTAATGATACGCAGAAGGGATGCTTTAGAGGGACCCCTATACAGAACGGTCAGAGTGTTGGATACATAAAGAATTATGTTGAAAGCAGCGACATGGCAAAGGATGAACTAGATAAGTATTCTGATTCAGGAATAATGTATTATAACAATACTTTCGTCGGATGTCAATTGCCTGCGCTTAATTCAGGTTTGCTTCATAGTACTTATGGTTCGACTACTGGTACAGAACTTGTTACGAGTTTTGTAAATACTCAATGTGAAATGCGCGGAGATTATTATTGCATGAATGGTGTCTGGAGGAGTAAAGTCATAACCTCAGGATATGAATTGAGCGCAGCAGGATCCAACATAGCATTGAAGATGATGCCTGAAGGTCCTAATCTATTGAAGAATGGATTTGAAGGATGATTTATCAATAATTGAAAAACAATTTAATAAATAAAATGTGGTGATGATATCATGAATACGTTTTTATTGATTTCATTCGGACTGTTTGGTGGAATAATACGCGCGGCAGTAGGATTATACAAAAACAAAGTATTCAAAGGCAAGGAAAAGTTTAATAGCAAAAAATTTTGGTTTTCACTCGTCTTGTCAGGAATTATCGGCGTTTTTTGCGCTCTGTTGACTATCGAAGATTATAGATTAATATTGCTTGCAGGATATGCAGGCACAGATTTTATACAAGGAGCGTTCAAGAATTCAAAATGAGAAAAAATAATACTTCAATGAAGAATTCAAAACATCGTTTACTGTTAATTACTTTATTTGTTCTTGTTTCTATTCTTATCTCTACAAATGTATCTGCTCGAGGCACTAATCTTTGCTCAGGTAAGACTGAGGCTTCTTGCGCCAGTAATTGTTGTTATTGGACGTCATATGGATGTATGGCTGCTACTAGTGGATTTATTCCTTCAAATCCTATTTATGATGGTATTGAATGTGATGGGAGTTATAGTTGTGATGGTATTGGCGGTAAAGATGTTCTAGAGCATGTTTGTGATGGAGTGAATTCAGAATGTGGATTGATTACCGCAGTATGTGATGGCACTTGCACGAGTTATTGTAGTCAAGGTTCGCCAGTTTGTACAACAGCTCCAGATCATACTCAAGCGAATTGTGCTGCATGTCAATATTGTATAGGAGGATCCTGCGCCAGTATGGCTAATGGTGCGAAAGATACTTGCGGAACATGTCAATTATGTAGCAGCGGCTCATGTTCGAATTTCGTCGGAGCTTTAGCAACTTTTGCAGGGAAAGATACTTACAATGAATGTACTCCATCAGGAACTCGCTATACTTGTTCTGGTCAAAATATTATAGACCATGATGTATGCAGTTCTGGTGGTTCATGCGGTGCAACGATAAGTTCGTGTGCAGGTACATGTAATAGTTGGTGTGTCAATGGTCAATCAACATGCCAGAATGCTCCTGCACAGACAACAGGCGCTAGTGGCTGCAGTGGAGCTAATTATTGCAGTGGTGCTGGCGGGCAATATATTTTTCACAATAACTGGTGCAATGGCGCAGGCAGTTGTGGAATGCAAGAAACAAATCCCTGCAGGTATATGACTGGGCAACAAATCTGTATTAGCGGTTCATGCGTTGCTCCAACATGTGGCGATCATGTATGCACTTCACCTTCAGAGAATACTCAAAATTGTTTCCGTGACTGTTTCAATGATGGATGGCATACTAACGATGCAGGATGGAGCTTGGATGCAGCAAATCATTTGACTGTTCACAGCAGCGGCACATTGTACAGCGATTATTTTGACATGAAAATCGGCAAGAATTATTTCTTGTCAGCAGATTTCTCAGGGGCATGCAATGTAGTAATATCTTTCGACGGCAATTGCACTTCAGTCACGAACAATGTCCGAAAAGATTGTTCGCTGCAATTTCTCAATAATGTAAAAAATCTTTCAATCATTGGTGATCCATCAAATACATGGCATGCAGCAAATGCTACACTACAGGTTTTGTTGAATGGTAATCCACATGCATATAATAGTGCATACTTCAAGGATGTAGGATTAAAGATATATGCTAAATGTTCATATCCTACAGGCAGTACTGCTTTTTCTACTATAGAAAATATTTCCTTGCATGAAATAATATATCCTGCGATACATTATGATACCGTTCCAGCTGCTCAACTTGAAACTTCAGGATGTTGTCCTTCAACTTTCTGCTGGGATGGAAGCGCATGTGTCGACAGCGCGTTATGGATGGATAATGCATCGTATTCTCCTGTATGGAATGATATATTCAAGCCTGACTGGACGAACGATCACGTAAATACTTCCTCACAGTCTAATGCAACAGGGTATAGGTGTGTTCTTAACGATTCAGGGATTGCAGACTGGAGACCTAGCGCAATAAAATATGATTGGAATTACGAAGCTTCTGGATATTGCGCCAAATCTACAGATTGCTTTGTTGGACCAG
>Ga0182027_10000993_pt1 | contig 47924 bp, 36 predicted proteins | sample 712E1DmetaG_FD_121300 | JGI IMG/M metagenome (GOLD analysis project Ga0182027, IMG submission 121300) | Permafrost microbial communities from Stordalen Mire, Sweden - 712E1D metaG (Illumina Assembly) | ecosystem: Environmental > Terrestrial > Soil > Wetlands > Permafrost | place: Sweden...
GTATTTGCACCACTGGCTGTCAAAACAACGTTCGAGCCAAGACAAATCGAAGGGTTCGCAGGCGTCACAGAAACAACGGGATTGGGATTGACCGTCACAGTAACAGTGGCAGTTCCCGTACACCCTGCAAGGGATGTTCCTGTAATAGTATAAGTAGTAGTAGCAGCAGGATTTGCAGTAACCACAGATCCGGAAGTTCCAGATAAGCCGGTAGCAGGCGCCCAGCCGTATGTATTGGCGCCACTGGCCGTCAGCACAACACTATTGCCTGCACAAATTGAAGGAGCAGAAGGATTGATAAGTACAACAGGATGAGCATTTACAGTCACAGTCACAGTAGTAGTTCCGGTACAGCCTGTCAGAGCCGTTCCAGTGACAGTATAAGTTGTTGTTGTTGTTGGATTGGCTGTAACAATAGCGCCGGTCGTTCCTGATAAACCTGTTCCTGGCGCCCATGCATAAGTATTACCTCCTGAAGCAGTAAGAACAACACTGGATCCATTACAAATTGCCGGACTTGGCGGTGACACAGTAATAGTAAGATTAGGATTAATAGTAACCGTAACAGTAGTAGTTCCTGTACACCCGGCAATAGATGTGCCGGTCACGGTATATGTTGTATTAACTGTCGGGCTTGCAGTCACCATAGATCCGGTAGTTCCAGACAATCCTGTGGCAGGTGCCCATGCATAAGTATTTGCACCACTGGCTGTCAAAACAACGTTCGAGCCAAGACAAATCGAAGGGTTCGCAGGCGTCACAGAAACAACGGGATTAGGATTGACTGTCACAGTAACAGTGGCAGTTCCCGTACAACCGGCAACAGATGTTCCTGTAATAGTATAAGTAGTAGTAGCAGCAGGACTTGCAGTCACCACAGATCCTGTAGTTCCTGATAAACCGATGGCAGGTGCCCATGCATAAGTATTCGCACCGCTGGCCGTCAGCACAACACTATGGCCTGCACAAATTGAAGGAGCAGAAGGATTGATAAGCACGACAGGGCTAGCATTTACAGTCACAGTGGCAACGGCAGTACCTGTACACCCTCCAGTAGTACCTGTGACAGTATAAGTCGTGGTTGTTCCCGGGCTAACTACTTTTGGATTTCCTGTTCCAAGTCCACTGCTCCATGAATATGTAGTACCGCCATTAGCTGTTAAAGTTGCGGATTGGCCTGCACATATAGTAGGACTGTTAACTGTAATTGAAGGCATGGGAGTAATAGTCACAGCAAGACAAGTCGGGGCGCTATTTCCGCAACTGTTGCTTGCATAAACGCATATGTTTCCCGAGGTTGATCCAGCAGTAATAGTAATTGTGGTTGTTCCCTGCCCGGAATTAATTGTTGTACCAGCTGGTATAGTCCAAGTATAAGAAGTTGCACCAGTTACAGCCGAAATAGAATATGTATAGGACTGACCAGCACATAAAGAAGTAGGTCCGGTAATCGGCCCTGGCGTGGCAGGAGCACTAGATCCTCCCGGTGAATAAGTTAATGCTATTTCAACTCTTTGTGTGCAAATTTCCGTTCCTGCCTGAGGATTTGAATAAAGAGTATTCATTCCTCCATACACATAGCCTGGTAAACCACAGGGATAACTTGTCTGGCACCATACCTGATTACAAGAACCACAAGCACAAGTGTTATTTCCCAGCGTATTCACTGCAGTGCAAATACTCACACCATTTAATAATGAAGGAACATTTGGTGCAGAACAATCCGCTGCATAATAAGAGATATTTACGTTAGTAACAATATTCCCTGCAGGAACCGGATCCATAAAAGTTTTTGTCTGTTGAGATGTCTGACAACAAGGACAACCACTCGTTCCAATACACATGTAATCTGTTCCGCAAACATTACAGCACCCCAAACTCTGAGCACCTGTATAATAAATTGTAACAGTTGCAGTTTGTGCATTTACTATATAGGAAATAAACATCAAAATTAATAGTGTTCCTATTTTTATTGCGGTTCTCATATGTTACAACAGCACTTTATAAAATTAAACAATTAAAAAATTATTTCATCAAACTAACTCTTCCGTAAATAATATGACTTTTCCCTGAATTATCAATCATCTTCACCATCCAAACATACACACCAGATTCAGCTTTTGCATTTGAGTTTTTCACAGCTCCATTCCATGGTTTACTCATATCTTTGGTTCTGTATATCTCTCCGCCCCATCTGTCATAAATAAACAGTTCAAAATTATTGATATCAAAATTAATTCCTGTAGGCATAAAATAATCATTTATTCCATCTCCGTCCGGAGTAAAGGCATCGGGAGCATAAAAGGTATATTGGTCTTTGATCATTATTTCTTTGGAAATCGAATCTCTGCAACCACCGGAACTTTCAACTGTGAGCCATATCACAAAAGTACCCTGATTTGAATAAGAATGAACAGGAGATTGTTCAGAAGTGATATTACTACTGCCAGATGAAGGATCACCGAAATTCCAGAACCAACTTGATGCATTAGTAGAATTATCAATAAAAGTAATCGTTGGATTATCTAGTGTGGTAATCACCGGACTAGGAGTGAAATCTGCCACTGGCCTGGGGAATGTATTGATCATGTTTGAAATGGTGGATGTTCCGGTACATCCATCAGTTGTTGTAACGCTTAATGTGATATTATAACTACCGCTCTGTGTGAAGGTGTGGCTTGGGTTTCCATTAACTGAAATGTTTGATGAACCGGAAACAGGATCGTCAAAACTCCATGAATATGCCTGAATAACCGGACTGCAATTACTAATAAAATTTACTGTTAATGGAGCGCAACCACTGGATGGATTCGCAGTAAAATTTATTGTTGGGCTTGGGCTTACAGTAATTGTGATATTATCTGTCACAGGTGGAGATCCACAGTTATCAGTTAAGGTCACATTATATGTAGTAGTTGTGGTGGGAGAAACTGAAATCGGAGGTGAACTTACACCAATTCCATTATCCCATGTGTAGGTATAGTTTCCATCGCCTCCTGAGGCAGATCCTGTGATTATTGTGTTTTGCCCGGCACAAATTATCAAATCATTGGAAGTAATATTTACTGTTAAAGGAGGATTGAGATTGACTGTCGTGACTGCGGTCCCAGTACAACCGTTTGTACTACCAGTTACGGTGTAAACAATATTTGTCGCAGGAGTAGATGTTACAGTAGTACCTGTTGTTGAGGACAAACCCGTTCCCGGTGACCAGCTATAGGTTAAAGCCCCATTTGCAGTTAATGTTACACTGTTGCCCAGGCAAAATGTAGAAGAAACAGGAGAAACCGTAACGACCGGGTTAATAAAAATAGTAATTGTATCTGTGCCCTGACAACTGCTTATATCAGTTCCAGTCACCGTATATGTTGTCGTAACAGAAGGATTTGCCGTAACAGTGGTTCCAGTAGTAGCTGATAAACCTGCAGCGGGAGCCCAAGCATATGTTACAGCACCGGTTCCTGTGAGAGTGGTAGTTGAACCAGCACAGTTAAAAGGCGACGAACAGGTAATCCCAACGGGGATACTACCTCCAACAGTAATTAGTACAGTTGTTGAACCGGTACATCCATTAACATCTGTTCCGGTAACACTATATGTAGTGGTTGTTGTGGGACTGGCAGTAACAATAGATCCTGTAGTTGAAGACAAACCGGTTCCGGGAGCCCATAAATAAGTAGTCGCTCCACTTGCAGTTAAAACAATACTTCCACCCGAACAAATGGTAGGAGCAGAGGGATTCACAGAAATAGAAATTCCGGGATTAATAGTAACAGTGATACATGTCTGAGAGCTGTTTCCACAGGAATTTCCTGCAGTAACACAAATAATTCCTGCGGTTGCTCCATAGGTAACAGTAATCGAAGTACTACCTTGTCCTGAAACAATCGTGACGCCTGCAGGTACAGTCCAAGTATATGTGGTGGCTCCGGGAACAGGAGGAACAGAATAAGTCACAGTTTGTCCTGCACATACTGGGTTTGGGCCAGTAATAGGTGTTGGAGCTGGCAACGCTGCTGCAAAAGTAATGGTAATGCATGAAGCCGGGCTTGTAGCACATCCATCAGATGCAGTCACACAGATTGTTCCTGTAGTAGCCCCAAATGTTACTGAAATAGTATTTGTTCCCTGACCTGAATTTATTACTGATCCTGCCGGTACAGTCCATGTATAACTTGTAGCTCCTGGAACCGCAGGTACAGTATATGTATAAGTTTGTCCAGGACAAACAGGATTTGTTCCAGTAATTGTTCCTGGCGTTCCAAGACCAGATGGTGGAGTACCTGGTGCGTATGTAATTTGAATTTCAACCCTTTGCACACATATTTCTGTGCCGGCAGGGGGGTTTGAATAAATGGTATTCATTCCGCCATACACATAATTTGCGAGACCAGTAGGATAAGTGGCGGTAAACCAAACAGGGTTACAGGAACTACAGGCACATGTATTATTACCAACCGTATTTACTGCCGTTCCAATGAGGCAACCGTTAAGATTAGTTGGGACATTAGGCGCTGAACAGTCAGCTGCATAATATGTTAATGTGATTGCAACAACCATGTTCCCGGCAGGAACAGGATCCATAAAAGTTTTTGTTTGCTGGGCAGGTTGACAACAACCACAACCACTGCTACCAATGCACATATAGTCTGTTCCGCAAACATCACAACAACCCCAGGCCTGAGCACCATTGTAAAAGATGGTGACTGTGGTTGTTTGTGAAAACAGATTAAAAGAAAGAAAAAAAAGGCAAATAAAGAAAAAATAGTTAATATTTTTTTTCATCACAGATAAATTTAATCAATAGAAATAGTGAGTTTTGACGTAGAGAATCTTTTGAAGTGATCAAACTGATCAATGAAGTCTTTTAGCTTGATGGTCAGTTGAGGGTTGGAAGAAGCACAGTCACCAGCCTTTTCAGATTTGGCTGTTAATGAAATCGTTTGTAGTTCTGAAGGAGCATCCTTATGAATCCATTTGCTTTCATTAGTAAAGACAGCATCAAACCACGACAGTTTAACAGCATAGTCATTTTTATTAATGAATTTGATAAAAACCACAGATTCAGCATTACAAATATCTGTTTTAAAATAAACCTCTACTCCATCGAGATAATTTCCGCCTGACACAGTTAAAAAAACCGGTTCCCATTTGGAAGAATTTTGTGAAAAAATCAGAGAATTAGCTGATAAGCAAATTACTAGTAACAAGGATGTGAAAATTGTTCTTTTCATATTAATTGTTTTTAGGTGCTATATATTAAATTTATATCGTTTACAGGGTTGCTTTTTAAAATACCAATGATTCAAAGTTAAAAGGTTTTAGCAAATTTTTTATCATCAATTTCTTAGACAAATTATTCTTTATAAAAGTTGCATGGGTTTTAATTAAATTATCACTTGAATTGTTTGATTATGCTTAATTATTATTAATATGTAATTACAATAAGATTTAGATAAAATTCAAATTATGATTATTTTATATTCCAAATATAAGCAAATAAAAAATTAATACTCAGTATTATATCACTCGGTTACAAATTTACAAATTTTATACTATAAAACAACCTATTTCATGATTTTTTTTCAATAAATTTCGTGTTATTTTTATTTTATGGGATTTGTTGTTTATTTCAAATGTCTCATTATCTTTGCACCGCTTTTTAAAAATTCCTCCTTAGCTCAGTTGGTTAGAGCATCTGACTGTTAATCAGAGGGTCGCTGGTTCAAGTCCAGCAGGGGGAGCAAACACGATAGCAGCAAATAAGCTGCTTTTTTTATAAAAAAATTTATTTATGAGTACACTTGTTGTTGGAACTGTGGCATTTGATGCTATTGAAACTCCTTTCGGTAAGACCAAAAAAATTCTTGGAGGAGCTGCGACTTATATCGGATTATCAGCCTCCTATTTTACTAAAAAAATCAATTTAGTTTCGGTGATTGGCGGTGATTTTCCACAAGAACATATTGACCTTCTTAAGAAACACGGCATAGACACAGAAGGTTTACAGGTTATCAAAGACGGAAAAACATTTTTCTGGTCAGGGAAATATCACAATGATATGAACACCCGCGATACACTTATCACAGAACTTAATGTACTTGCTGATTTTAATCCCATTGTTCCGGAAAAATATAAAGATTGTAAATTTCTGATGTTGGGAAACCTCACACCAATGGTTCAGAAAAAGGTGATAGAACAATTACCTCAAAGACCGAAACTGATTGTGATGGACACTATGAATTTCTGGATGGATATTGCTCTGGATGACTTGATGGATGTTATTTCCATGGTGGATGTTCTAACTGTAAACGATGAAGAAGCCCGTCAGTTAAGCGGAGAATATTCTCTGGCAAAAGCTGCTCAGAAAATTTTGACCTTCGGACCAAAATTTTTAATTATTAAAAAAGGCGAACATGGAGCACTTTTATTTGATAAGCAGAATATTTTCTTTGCTCCTGCATTACCCTTGGAAGAGGTGTTTGATCCTACCGGAGCAGGGGATACTTTTGCCGGTGGATTTATTGGATACCTTGCAAGTAAGGATGAAGTTACATTTGAAAATATGAAAAGAGCTATTATTTACGGATCAGCCATGGCTTCTTTTACAGTCGAACGTTTTGGTACAGAAAGAATACAGAACCTTAGCGAGACGGAAATTAATGATCGGATGAAACAATTTGTGAAGCTGGTCCAGTTTGAAGTTTAACGGAAACAATTAGTATTGCTTTATTTAAGGACAAAAGAATAAAACTTTTTTTATTTAGTATATGAGATTTTTATACTTTTACGCCCCATTTTAACACATTTAAAATCAATAAATTTATCATGAAGGTATATCAAACAAACGAAGTGAAGAATATTGTGCTCATTGGTGGCGCAAAGTCAGGAAAGACAACCCTTGCAGAATGCATGCTTTTTGAAGGTGGAGTGATCAACAGGAGAGGTTCTGTTGAAGATAAAAATACTGTTTCTGATTACAGGGAAATCGAGCTTGAAAAACAAAGTTCTGTAAGCTCAACAGTTCTTTATAGTGAATATGATGGTAAGAAAATCAATATTATAGATGCTCCGGGTTTTGATGATTTCATTGGTGAAGTATTGGCTGCTCTTAAAGTAAGTGATACAGCCCTCATGGTAATTAATGCTCAAAATGGTATTGAGGTCGGTACTGAAATCACCTGGCGTTATACTACGAAAAATCATCAACCAGTCATTTTTGTGGTCAATCAATTGGATCATGATAAAGCCAATTTTGATGAAGTTATGCGTCAAATGAAAAGTGAATTTGGCGAAAAGATTACATTGATTCAATATCCGGTCAATGCAGGTGTGGGATTCAATTCAGTGATAGATCTGCTTAAAATGAAAATGTATAAATATCCTGCAGGCGGTGGAAAGCCTGAGATACTGGATATTCCTGAAGGAGAAAAAGCAAAGGCTGAAGAATTGCACGGGAAATTAGTTGAAGCTGCTGCTGAAGGTCAGGAATCATTGATGGAAAAGTTTTTTGAGAACGGAACTCTTTCAGAAGAGGATATACAGAATGGTATAAAATCAGGATTGATCAATCGTGATATGTATCCTGTTTTTTGTTCATCTTCGAAACACAATATGGGCGTGGCAAGAATTCTGGAATTCATTGGTACATCTGCTCCTTCTGCCAATGATATGCCCGAACATAAAACCGTTGACGGGAAAGTGATCACTTACAAAACAACAGATCCCGCTATTGCATTTGTTTTCAAAACACAGGTAGAATCACACCTCGGAGAAATTTCATTCTTTAAAATTTATGCAGGTGAGATTACCGAAAGCATGGATATGCTCAATGCCACTACGGGATCGAAGGAAAGAATTTCACAAATATTTGTGATTGCCGGCAAGAACAGAACGAAGGTTGATAAAGCCGTTGCCGGGGATATTGTAGCCACCATTAAACTTAAAGATACTCATACAAATAATACATTGAACACATCCAAGAATTCCGGTGATGTGATTCCTCCTATTGAATATCCTGAACCGAAATTCCGGACTGCAGTGAAAGCTAAGAATACTGCGGATGATGAAAAGTTAGCTTCCATTTTAAAAGAATTACGAAATGGTGATCCTACTTTATTGGTTGAACATTCCAAGGAATTGAAACAACTGATCGTGCAGGGACAAGGCGAACAGCATTTGAATATTGCCAAGTGGCATCTGGAAAATCTTAATAAAATAGAAATAGAATTCATTGCACCTAAAATCCCTTATCGTGAAACAATTACCAAATCGGCAAAATCAATGTACCGTCATAAGAAACAATCAGGTGGTGCAGGGCAGTTTGGTGAAGTACACATGATGATTGAACCGTATGTTGAAGGTAAACCCAATCAAACGGAATTTCCAATTCGCGGAAAGGATGAAATAAAATTAGCTTGGGGCGGCACTTTGATGTTCCACAATTGTATTGTAGGTGGTGCCATAGATGCCCGTTTCCTTCCGGCTATATTAAAAGGTATCATGGAAAAGATTGAAGAAGGTCCGTTAACCGGTTCCTATGCCAGGGATATTATTGTGAGTGTTTATGATGGCAAAATGCACCCGGTAGATAGTAATGAAATTTCTTTTAAACTGGCAGGTCGTCACGCATTCAAAGAAGCTTTTAAAAATGCAGGACCAAAAATTCTTGAACCAATTTATGATGTGGAAGTGATTGTCCCTGCGGATCGCATGGGCGATGTTATGACCGATCTGCAAGGTCGCAGAGCGATTGTAATGGGTATGGACAGTGAGGGGAATTTCCAGAAAATAAAAGCCAGAGTTCCATTAGCTGAAATGAATAAATATTCAACGACACTCAGTTCTATAACTAGTGGCAGGGCAACATACGGGATGAAGTTTGCGGATTATCAGCAAGTACCATCAGATGTGCAGGATCAGTTGCTCAAGGCTTATGAAGCACAGGAAAAAGATGAAGATTAAAAGTTCTTGGAGTCTTTAATAAAATTTCGGTATTCAAATAATTCGTTCTCCAATATTTGTTTGAGCAGATTCGTTTTTCTCATACTCAACATCAATCAGCAAATCCTTACCAGATGCAGCTTCCACTGCTAACTGGTCGCAGCGTTCATTTTCAATATTATTGGCATGCCCTTTAATCCAAATCAGTTTTACACGATGGCTTGCTTCAATATCAAGGTATCGCAGCCACAGATCTTGGTTCTTGATTTTCTTAAATTTTTTACGGATCCAGTCGTTCAGCCATCCTTTTTCAATAGCGTCTACCACGTATTTCGAATCGGAATAAATTCTCACTTCTGAATTTTCAATTTTCAAAGCTTCCAAAGCCACAATCACACTAAGGAGTTCCATACGATTATTGGTAGTGTGCCGAAAACCCCGTGAAATTTCCTTTCGGTGTTTGCCTGAAATCATAACAATGCCAAACCCACCTTTTCCGGGGTTTCCGCTGCATGCACCATCTGTGTAAATTGTAATCAAATTTGTAAAATTAAAAAGTATTAAGCCATTAATTCAAGAAGTTTTTCATAATCACCTTCTTCGAATTTAAAATTCATTCCATCCACTTTATTTATTTTCATCACTTCAATTATTTCCGGGAATTTATTTTGAGCAATACCAATGTCGGCAAGTTTAACAGGACACCCGATCTGCTGAAAGAATTGTTCAAATTTATTAATGGTCTCATCAACATAATTTACATTGAAAAGTTCTTTTCCCAAATGCTGAATTTGATCAGAAATTCTGTTTTTCATCAGACGAAACCATGCGGGATAAGCAATGGTGAGTGATGCACCATGAGGCGTATCATATAAAACAGAAAAACAGTGTCCGATACTATGCACGCCCCAATCGCCGGAAGGTTTTCCTGTTAATGTCAAACCATTTAATGCCATCGTGGCAGCATACATTATTTTCGAACGGAGTTCATAATTTTTTAAATCATCTAATAATGCAGGTCCAAATTCTATTGCTTCTTTGATGATGGCAATAGAAAATTTATCTGATAATGATGCATCACCTTTTCCAAAATATGCTTCCAGTGAATGAGCAATCAAATCTGCAATACCATATGCTGTATATTCTTTTGAAACGGAAAAAGTATTTTGCGGATCAAGGAATGAATGCCGCGGATAAAGCAAGCGATGGCCATATCCGGGTTTTTCTTTTGTCTGCTCATTTTGCACAACCGCAAACGAATTCATCTCTGTTCCTGTTGCAGCCAGCGTTAGTATTGTGATAAGTGGAATTGATTTTTGCGGTTTAATTTTATATTCAAAAAATTCCCAGGCGGGATTTTGAACAGGAATAGCAATGGAAATAATTTTTGCAGAATCAATTACACTACCACCACCCACAGCAAGGATCACTTCAACATTATTTTTCCTTCCTAGTTCAGCTGCGGCATCAACATCTGTGATAACTGGATTTGATTTTATTCCGGAATATTCAAACACTTCAGCATTAATTGATTTTAGTTGATCTATCACTTTTCGGTAAATCCCGTTTTCTTTAATTGAATTTTTACCATAAACCAACAAAACTTTTTTCCCAAAAGGTTGTATGGTTTTGCCCAGATCATTTATTACATCTTTGCCAAAATGAAGTACGGTGGGATTATTGAGAATAAAAGGATCCATGAGATTTAGAATTTTAGATTGAGAAATTTATGATTTTTTGAAAACCACATTAAAAAATTATTTACAATATTTGTTTTTTTCTTTTTTTGCATCGACGCTGCCGTAGTCAATAGCGATTGTCCAATCGGAACAGGCTTCAGTTGTGTGGTTCATAGCATGTTTAATTTCTCCGCGCAGGAAATACACTTCGCATAGGGCATTTTTTAAATCTGTTACTTTTTGCTGATTGAATTCATCCTGTTTTTTTTCTTTATAATTTTTCTTCTTGTCTTTATCTTTTATAGAACCTGAACCCATTTTGTTTACAAGGGTATCAACGCTGGTGATAAAGTCATTGATGGATTTGATGCCATCTGAGTATTTTTTATCATCGAGATCTTTTTGTGATTTTAAAAAGATCAGATGAGCACGTCGTTTGAGTAAAGAGATTTCAGAATCTTCGTAATAGAGTTCATAATTATTTGATTTTTTTGCATCAGCTTCTGTCAGCTTGTCGTTTGCCTCTGTATAATTAGGATCCATTTCCAGACATTTTTTGAAATCTTTGATAGCATCATCATATCGGTGAAGTATAATAAAATTCAATCCCCGGTTGTAATAGCCGAATATAAATTTCGGGTCTAATTCAATAGCTTTGTTGAAATCGGTCAACCCCTCAATGTATTTACCATGAAACAATCTGTTAAGTCCGCGGTTAGAATAAGATTCGGCATATTTTGGATCGAGAGAAATTGCTTTATTGTAATCATCTAAAGCTTCATCAATCAAACCCAAATCATCTTTAACGTTTCCGCGATCATTGAAAGCAAGTGTGTCAGAAGGATTGAGTTCAATAGCTTTGTTGAAATCGACAAGCGCTTCGTCGTAACGTTCGAGCATGGCTTTTGCTTTTCCCCGCGCATAATAAGCGTCTGAAAAATTTTCATCTAATTCGATAGCCTGATCAAAAAAAGTGATTGCCCCTTTATAGTCCTTTAATGAATCAGACTTATTAAGACCATACCTGTAAACCTCTTCTGCTTTTTTGTGATTTTTGCACGCATAAAAGGAAATGCAGAAGATAATTGAAATGAAAAATAAATTTCGCATATATAATTTTTTATACAAATATAATCAATAACAGAATGATGAAGTTTTTATCTAGAGTCTAAGAATGAAAATATGCATGAACAATTTTTGCTTTTGCATTACCAATAATACTTTCTAATTCTGAAAGCGAAGATGTTTTAATATTGTTGACAGATTTTAATTTACTCAAAAGGCTTTGTGCCGTTGATGACCCAATACCTTTTATTTCCGTCAGTTCTGTTTTAATAAGTGATTTTTCCCTTTTATTTCTGTGATGTGTGATTCCGAAACGATGTGCTTCATCCCGCAATTGTTGAATGATTTTTAGGGTCTCGGATTTTTTATCAAGATACAATGGCAATGGATCATCGGGATAATATATTTCTTCGAGCTTTTTTGCGATACCGATAATACAAATTTTACCACGTAAATCCAAGCGTTCAAGACTTTTCAATGCTGCACTCAGTTGTCCTTTTCCTCCGTCAATCACAATTAATTGGGGTAGTGGTTTTTTTTCATCCAGTACTCTTTTATATCGACGATAAATAATCTCTTCCATGGAAGCAAAGTCATCAGGGCCTTCCACGGTTTTAATATTAAAATGCCTGTACTCTCTTTTATCAGGTCTGGTGTTTTTGAAAGCAACCATAGCAGCTACCGGATTTGTTCCCTGAATGTTCGAATTGTCGAAACATTCAATCTGCACCGGGAGTTCATTCATTCGCAGATCTTTCATCATCTGATTCAAGATGCGCTTGCTGTGCCGTTCAGGATCGACAAGATCTTTTTGTTTCTGCAATTCATGTTTATAATTCTTTGCATTCCTCTCTGATAACATCAACAGATCTTTCTTGTCTCCACGCTGAGGTGCAACCAATGTTGTTTTTGGAAATTCTATCGGTAGTGGAAAAGGAATAATCACTTCAGGAGCATTGCTGTCAAATCGTTGTCTTAATTCTGTTACAGCCAGGGAAAGTAATTCTTCATCAGTCTCATCCAGTTTCTTCTTCATTTCAATAGTGTGCGACTGAATAATAGCACCATGGATAACTTTCAGAAAATTTACAAATCCACTTTGCTCATCACTGATTATTGAAAATACGTCTGCATGTTGAATGGCTGGATTTACTACAGTAGATTTGCTCTGATATTTTTCAAGTAGTTCGAGTTTTTCTTTTATTATCTGAGCTTTTTCGAATTCAAAGAGTTCCGCAAAGTGATTCATTCTGTTTTTGAGCTCACGTGATACAGCCACGATGTTTCCTTTAATGATTTCTTTTATATCGGCTATTTCCTGATCATAATCTTCTTCCGATTGCCTTCCTTCGCATGGACCTTTACAATTACCGATATGAAACTCAAGACATATTTTAAATTTATGATTATTGATATTTTGAGTGGTCAAATTGAAATTGCAATTACGCAAAGGAAACAGTTGCCGTATCAAATCAAGCAACGTATTCATCATGCGTACGGAAGCATACGGCCCGTAATATTGAGACCCATCTTTTATGAAATGTCGGGTGGGAAAAATCCTTGGGAAAGGTTCATTTTTTATACATATCCAGGGATATGTTTTATCATCTTTCATCAGCACATTATATCTTGGCTGATGTTTTTTTATCAGGGTGTTTTCGAGAAGCAAGGCATCATATTCCGAATTCACAATGATACAGCGGATGTCAGCAATTTTTCTGACAAGAACTGCAATCTTGCCACTATCAAAACTCTCTTTATTAAAATAAGAAAGAACCCGTTTTTTCAGGTTCTTTGCTTTTCCTACATAAATTATTTTTCCGTTTTCATCAAAATACTGATACACGCCGGGATTTTCCGGTAATGTTTTCAGCAGGGGTTCCAGCCGATCCGAATATTTTGAAACGGATACAGACACAATTAGTCTTTTGCTTTTTCAACCACAAAGCCTATTTCCATGATACCTTCTGTTTCCACATAAGGCATATGGTTTCCCACTATAAATTTATAAGTGCCCTTATTATTGAATGACATCTTTTTGTACACAGGAATTTTTGTATCCCATATGTCTCCCGAGCCGTCTCCAATAAAAGATCCGTCAGCATTTCGCAATCTCAGATCAAAAATTTTATATCGGTCTTCAGCGGAAGGAGTGATCTGATTAATGGCTATTAAAATATTTGCATAAGGATAATATTCGGCATGTCTCACAGTAAGAGAAATATCATATACACAGGAAGTATCTTCAATGGGCACTTCAAATGTCAGTGCCTGGTTCTTTAACCACTTGTTGTCGTTCATCTTTTCATACTTCTCAAATACCTTGTCATGATTGCACGACACCATAAAAGCAGTCATAATTATTAAAATAAACAAATTCCTTTTCATGGATTTAACAATTGATAAAGATGAAATAAAAAAGGCAGATCTAGGCGATCAAAGATCAGATTTCTTTCAGTGATTTAAGCATTGTATCTATATCTTTCCCATATTTCTTTTTGTTTGAAGCCAATGTCCATGCCAGTACCTGATAGAATTTTTTTTCTGATTCAACAATCTCAAGTTTATAAAAAATATCGTATTCTCTAAATTTGCCTGTAATGGTGCCTGTTAGCGAAGTGTTACCATTGGTTTTTGATTTTTCAGGTTTCTCCAGATTGGGACTCTCAACCATAGATTGAATGTTCTTGGCTGCAAAATCATAATATGTCTGCAATGTATATTCCGATCCGGCATCTTTTAATTCCTGTTTGGAATCAACAATAACAATGATATATATTTCCTGGGCAGCACAGGAATATTGTAATGAAGCCTGCGCATTCAGGCTGTCATCGGCAATCATGTAATCCGGTATCTGCACCGTGAAATTGCTATTGCCTTTAGTTTCTTTAAATACGGGCTTCTGAGCGAAAGAAGTAAATACTGCTAAAAGAAAAAATAATGTGAAAAGTCTTTTCATATTTTTGTTGTAAAAAAGAATCCAAAAAACTTTCCTCGGGAACAAGAGGAACCGTTCTTTGGATCCTTAAGATTTATACTTGGATTAATTTTCTTTCAATGATTCAATCATGGTTTCCATATCTGGAGCATATTTATCTTTTTTATCTCCCATGGTCCAGGTTACTACCTGATAAAAATTCTTTGCACTTTCAATCGCAGCAATTTTATAATACACATCATATTGCTGGAATTTACCTGTAATTTCACCTTCCAGTGCTTTGTTTCCGTTGATGGTCTTAGAGGTCGGGCTTGACAATTTATAATTCGACACAGAACCTTGTAGGTTTTTTGCGGCAAAATCAAAATATTGCTGTAATGTGTAAGTCACGTCGCTCTTTTTTAATTCTTCCTTTGAATCGTTAATTACAATAATATACACCTCTTCTTTAGTGTTTGAATACTGCAAAGCTGCATCCTGATTCAGATCAGTTACTTCGGTAAGGTAGTCTGGAATCTGCATGGTGAAATTAGTTTTTCCTTTTGCTTCCTTGAAATTTGTTTTTTTCAGATTGCATCCTGCAACAACTGAAACAATCAATAGAATTGCTAAAATTTTTTTCATGTTGTGTTTGTTTTAATGGTTAATAATTTATTTAGTTTTTGATTGGTTACTTTGATTTATTAGTCAGTTCAAGTTTGTACTTATCGGCAAAATTTTTCTGTGCTTTGGAAAATTTCCCCAACTCTATATTCAGTTTGTCAAAGACGGTTTTTGACAGATCAATTAATTTATCATCATCTTCTTTTGTATAGACTTCATCAGGGATCCGGGTAATTTTCATCATGTCGGCATATTCGTTTTCGGCAGCAGATTTATAGGATTTAAAAAGTTCCAGTGCTGCTTCCCTGAAAGCTTTCTCGTGATCGAAGGCATCGGTTTTATTGATTTTTTCAGTGGAAGAATTTATCTGGGAAACGAAATCCTTATAAAGTCGTTCTGCTTTATCGGATTGATTTCTGCTGATGGCTTCAATGAGGCTGTCTTCTTTGTTGATGATCAGCATTTCCTGTTCCACAATAGCATCATTGTATTTCACGGCATCATCTTTTGACGGTCCACAGGAAACAAACAAGGTAAAAATAACAGCTATGATAAAAAGTTGTTTCAAATAAAAAAATTAATTAATTGATGGTATTATTTTCAATTCGTAAAAGTAAAATAAAAAATGAATCTGCCTCCATTTTCAGGCAGATTTTTATAAAAAGTTTTAAAGATTTATTTCCGTAGATTTGTAAAAAAATAAGGCAATGGATTTTCACGAAATCGAAATCATGTCACCGGTTGGATCCTTTGAATCATTGATGGCTGCTGTGCAGGGTGGTGCCGGTTCTATATATTTCGGTATTGGGAAATTAAATATGCGTGCCAGATCATCTAACAATTTTACAGAAGATAATCTTGTTAAAATCACTGAAATAGCATCAAAACACAGAATCAAAACATATCTCACCCTGAACACAATCATTTATGATGAGGATATAGAAATGATGAAACAGGTTGCGGATACTGCAAAGAAAAATGGGGTAAGCGCTATCATAGCTTCTGATATGGCTGTGATTGAATATGCGAACAGCATTGGAATGGAAGTGCATATTTCCACTCAGTGTAATGTGACTAATATTGAAGCCGTAAAATATTATTCGCGTTTTGCAGACGTGATTGTCACTGCGCGGGAATTATCTTTAAAACAAATTGCTTTCATCACAAAACAAATCATTGAGCAGCAAATAAAAGGTCCTTCCGGAAAACTTGTCAGGATTGAGGTTTTTGTTCATGGTGCCTTGTGTATGGCTATTTCCGGAAGATGCTATCTGAGCAATGATTTAGTGAACAATTCAGCCAATAGGGGTGATTGCCTTCAACTTTGCAGAAGATCATATATTGCCACCGATAAGGAAGAAGGTTTCGAACTGGAAATTGATAATCATTATATTCTTTCACCTAAAGATCTTTGTACAATCGGGTTCATTGATAAAATAATAGAAGCAGGTGTCGCTGTTTTTAAAATAGAAGGGCGGGGACGATCTGCTGATTATGTGAAAACAGTTACGCGATGTTACAGTGAAGCTGTGAAAGCGGTCATGGAAAAAAAATACGATGCAGAGGCGATTGCTCAATGGACTGAAAAGTTAAAAACAATTTATAATCGTGGCTTTTGGGATGGTTATTACCTAGGAAAGAAAACTGGAGAATGGACTGAATTCTATGGATCACAAGCAAGCAAGACAAAACTTTATCTCGGGAAGGTGACGAATTATTTTACTAAACTCGGCATCGCAGAAATAAAAATGGAAACGCATGAAATGATGCTGGGAGATGAGTTGCTCATCATCGGCCCTACGACCGGTGTTTTGGAAATGAATGTGAGTGAGATCAGGGTTGATTTAAAAAACACTGAAAAAGCCGTGAAGGGAGAGACCTGTTCCATTCCTGTGAAAGATATTGTAAGGAAAAACGATAAGATTTATAAACTGCTGGATAATATATAACAGGAGTTATTTTTGCAAAAAAAAGGCCCTGCCACCCGGGCTAGACCTTTTTCCCTTTTACGTTCATCACTGGGTAAGCCTATCTTGTGATCAGCGCAATTACGACAACTGCTGTGATCAACGAAATATATATGATGTAATAAATTTTTTCTTTCAGAAGTGTTCTCATGACTCATATGTTTTATAAGGTTTATTAATACATTAAATAAATGCTTTATTTCTTAGTTATAAGTATACGATACCTGCATTTGAAACCTCCTTTTTTGATTAATGTTCAATACAAAAATATAACTATGAAGGAGCTATAACCACAGTAATAATGCCCGAATTTTAACACGTAATTTTTACTTTTTAGGTGTTTATACTCAGCCCGATGAAAAATAGCGGCTGTTTATCAATGTAGTTCATTGAAAAATGTTCTATGTTGGTCAGGTGCTATCCTGCAAAAAAAGGCCCTGCCACCCTGGCGGACCTTTTTCCCTTTTACATTCATCGCTGGGTAGGCTTATCTTGTGAACATTGCAATTATCGCAATTGCCGTGATCATCGAAAGATACAGGATGTAATAAATGTTTTCTTTCAGTAGAGTTCTCATGGCTAAATATTTTAAGGTTAATTACTATTTTTATTTATGGGTTTGTTTCTTTGTCAAATTTACGACGGGATTACCCCCCGATACGTTATAATATTTTGTTTTATACTTATAAAATTTTAGTTTATTTCTTTGATGTAAAGATACACCAATAGCAACCTGCAAGTCAACCGTAAATCAGAATACGGTAGGTTTGGATCAGAATACGGTAGGTTTGGATCAGAATACGGTAAAATGTGGAGACGAAATTTCGGGGAAAATAAATTTCAGATTACTTTTCCCTTCCCGCTATTCACATTTCTTTGTTGGTTATTATTCCGTTCAGCCTATTTTCAGCATCATTATTTTGGTACTTTTGCTGGTTATTTTTTTCTTGAGGCTATAAAAAGGTTGTTTAAATTTGATTACAATATTATACGTGGTATTGATTTCCAACATTGCCCCTGCCCTGAAGGGTGTGTTGAAAATCAATTTGCTCCCTTTAGGGTTAGGGGTAAACAAATTGATTTTTCTGAGGGTCATCATACCATAACAAAATTAAATGAAGAAATTTTAACAGTCTCTAAAATGTGATTTATTAATTTAACTGATTTAAGGAAACATATTCCAATGAAAAACAAATCATTTGAAGTCCTGGTGATTATTCTGCTGGCGGGCCTGCTGCTTGTCGGCTTTTCATTTCTGGTCGGGCAGGTGAGCGTTCCCTGTTTCGGCGGGAAAAATATTCATGTTACTTTTATCGATAAGAACAGCCTGTTCGATTTCACCCTTAAAAAAGAAAACACTTCTGCCGACAGCCTCATTAATAATTTTACAGAAGATTCTGTGATCACCGCCAGCAACACAAAATTACTCAACGAGCAGATTAAGCGGATGTCAGATGATTCAGTTCAGATCAGAGATATTGTAAATTATAAATTGAATTGTTTTCTGGGCACCGATTCGTTGAAGAACGAAAGCAGTATTCAGAAATTCATCAAGAACTATTTATCCGAAGAAGGAAGCAGAAAAAAGAAGATCATCAAGGAAGAACTTTTAGCCTACCTCAATGTCAAAAATCTAAAGAATGAATTTTTTATCAATCCGGAAGTAGATGGAGAAAAGGCGCTGGATAAGTTTTTCAATTATCTGATGAATCATAAGCAAAGCGAGATTGTGCGTATTGCCCATTACGGCGATTCCCAGATCGAAGGCGACCGCCTCACCTGTTTCCTGCGGACGAGGCTTCAAGCCCGTTTCGGAGGTTCCGGGCTTGGCTTTGTTCCACTGATTGATAACACCGATAATGTAAATCTTTCCCGTACTCATTCTGCAAACTGGAAACGCTACACGGTTTTTCATGATCGTTTTTCGAACGGTTATTATGGCGCAGCAGGTTCCGTGTTTCGTTTCGGAAACGGATTTATTGATAATGATGAAGATGTTCTTGAAGATACTACAAAGACTGCTGCTGACAACAATGACCAGAAGGCAAAGGATCACAAAGCAAAAGGGAAGAAAACAAAAGTGAAGAAGAAGAAAAAAGTGGAGCCTAAGAATGGAGACAGTGATAAAGTGGCAGATAAAAATGATGTAGCAGATAAAGCTACCTATTCCGGCAGCGCTTATGTGAGTTTCAGTTTACTCCCCCAAATCCGTTATGATCACGTTTCATTGATGTACGGCCGGTCCAAGTCACCATGCAAGGTAAATGTATATTGCAATGGTGAAAAAGTTTTTTCAGACGATCTCCCCGAAACAGAAACGTTTAAAATATTCGATCTGCATATTCCGGCCAACACACTGAATTTTAAACTGGAGTTCCTTTCAAGTAATAGTCCTGATTTTTATGGTTTGCTGGTAGATGGAACCCATGGTGTTCAGATAGACAATTATTCTCTGCGCGGCCATTCGGGCGACGGACTGATGCTAATCAATCAGAATTATTTTTCCATTCAATTGAGGAAACTGAACACGCGCTTGATCATGCTTCAATATGGTATTAATGCCGTTCCTTACATTAAATCTGACAAGATGTGCCAGTCCCTTGAAGAAAGTTATGTGAGCGAACTGAACATGTTAAAGAGTGTGGCTCCCAATGCCAGTATCCTTGTGATCGGAGTAGGCGATATGGCAAGGCATTCGGAAGGCGAAAGCGCCTCTTATCCTATGCTTCCGAAAATCAGGGATGCGCAAAAGCGGGCCGCACTTCGCACCAATTGCGCTTTTTATGATTTGTTCGAAACCATGGGGGGCCTGAACTCCATCATTGCCTGGTATAATAAAAAGCTGGCATCCACCGACGGACACCTTACCACCAAAGGAAGAGAGATCATCGCTAAAGATATTTATGATGCATTGATGATTGAATATGATATGTATCGTTACAAACGTCATAAGAAAAACGCTTAATGAAATCAGGATTCAGACCGGTTATTTTTATTGGCTTGTGGTTTTTTTGCTGCATGCAGATGGCCCGTGCGCAGTCTGTTCCGCCTGATTCCATTACCAATCCCAATTATATAAAGAAACTGATCACTTATAATAAAGTATATCCTTTCATCAATTACAATCAGAATTTTATTGAATGGTGCAACTATTCAGCGATCGGACCCTTCTTTGAAAAGCTCAAGCAAACGCCCACGCGTAAATTGACCATTCTTCATATCGGCGACTCACATTTGCAGGCGGACATTTTAACAGGATTAATGCGTAACCAGATACAGCAATGGTTTGGCTATGGAGGACGCGGTTTTGTGATGCCCTATGCCGCAGCGGGCACTCACTCTGCTTATGACTACAGGACTTCCTGTACGGGCACCTGGTATTTTGCAAGGAATGTTCAGTACAAACCTATGTTCGATATGGGAATTACCGGAGCTACTGTTTACACGCAGGACAGCAGCGCCAGTTTTAAATTTGTTTTTTATTATAATTCCATCAGGGATAATTTCACTCATCTGAAAATTTTTCTGAAGCAATCGCGTCACAGTTTTAATTTAAAACTGAAAGCTTCGGGTCAGGCTGACACGATCAGAATAAACTGTAATCAGCATAACGAACTTCCTTATATCGAAACCGATCTTGCCACCGGTTGCGATACCCTGCAGTTTTTTATGGACAAGACCGACACCTGCCAGCATTCTTTTGAATGCAGTGGAATGATCATTGAATCGCCCGAAGACAAAGGCGTTTTATATTGCAGTGTGGGCATCAACGGGGCCGGTTTAAAAAGCATTCTTCGTGAAAATATTTTAACAGTACAACTCAGAGAGTTAAAACCCGATCTGCTGATCTTCGATATGGGCAGCAATGATTTTATGGCAGGCAAAATATACGTGGATGATATTAAAAAGGATCTTTCCAGAATTATTGATCTGATAAGAACAGCTTCACCGGAGACCTGTATCATTATTACTAATTGCCAGGATATTTATCGCAGAAGGAGAGATGTTGTCGAATGTGAGGATTATGCGAATCTTACTAAAGAGGTTGCCATCATTAAGAATTGTGCTTTTTACGATTATTATAATGTGAGCGGTAATAAATTTTCCATGTTAAAATGGAGCGCAAGTAAGCTTGCACAATACGACAGAACGCACCTGACCACGGCCGGATATTATGTAAGAGGTGAACTTTGTCTGAATGCAATTCTTAACTCTTATTATACTTCCCTGATCCGGAAAAATCCTGATACTTTACTGGTAAGCAAGATTGATACAGCAGGCTTTCATGCTGTTTCGAAAATTATACAAACGACAAGCCTTGTATATTCAGGAAATAAATCTTCATATAATAATGTAGATAACGATACTGTCATAAAGAAATTGCCGGTGCTGGTCAACACTCAAAAAACCTATACTTCCCTTATCACAGAAGGGAATGAAACGGTTTATTATATTATTAAACCGGGAGATAATCTGGGTACCATTGCTCAGAAATTTCATGTAAGCATGACGCAAATCAAACAATGGAATAGTATCAAAGGCACGAATATCATTGCTGGAAAGACATTGGTAATCTATAAAAAGAAATATTATTATTCTCCAAATTCTAATAATAATCAGGCAAACAATAATAATACATACAAAACCAATAATACACAGAATGTAACCAACCAGAACAATACGAATTATAGCAGTAATGGAAAACAAATAAAGCACAAGGTAGTTTCCGGTGATAATATGTGGGATATTTCAAGAAAATATCATGTTTCCATGGAGCAGATCAGGAAGCTAAATAATATGAAAGATAATAATCTTAAAATAGGATCTTATTTAATCATTTCTAATTGATTCGGGCAATGCAAAACTTTTTCTCATCACTGAATTATTTTCCGCAACATCCGCTGTTGTTCAATTCCGTAATGTTCTTTATTTTATTTGCGGCTTTTTATCTGATTTATATTATTGCTTTTCGTAATGTGAAAGTCAGAAATTTATTGCTGTTGATTTTTAGTTTGTATTTCTATTTTAAAGTCAGCGGCATTGCTGTGATTCTGTTACTGGTGATTGCCACTTCCGATTTTTTTATCGGATGGGGAATTACTCAGTCGAAAAAGAAATCCGAGAAAACATTATTGCTATTGCTTTCATTACTCATTGATCTGGGCTGCCTGATTTATTTCAAATATTCAAATTTCTTTTTACAAACACTGGCAGATATACAGGGACTGAAAACTCCTGTTGTACTTGATCTGATAGCGATGGTCGGATTATCATATTTTGTATTCAAATCACTGACTTATATTTTTGATCTTTACAGGGAGATCATAGAAGCACCTGAGAAGAATTATATTAATTATGTTTTATATGTTTCCTTTTTCCCGAATGTGCTGATGGGGCCTATTGTCAAGGCTGCCGACCTTCTGCCGCAGATAAAAAATAAACTGGTTATCAATAGTGAACTTATTGGAAAAGGTTTCTTTCTGATCATGTGCGGGGCGTTCAAGAAAATATTTATTGCTGATTTTCTAGCAGGGAATTTTGTAGATCGCGTGTTCGATGCACCGGATTATTTCACTGGTTTTGAAAGCCTGATGGCGAGCTATGGTTATACCATTCAATTGTATTTTGACTTTTCCGGCTATACCGATATTGTGATCGGAATTGCTTGTCTGCTGGGCTTTACTATTCTTCCGAATTTCAACAAACCATTTGCTGCAGTCAATGTAACTGACTTCTGGCGGCGCTGGCATATGACTTTATCCGCATGGTTGCGCGATTATCTTTTTACTCCCATGTCGCTGAAAATGCGCAACTGGAAAAATGCCGGACTAATCATAGCTATTATCATCACTTTTCTGATATGTGGCTTCTGGCATGATGCAAAGATTACATTCATCATCTGGGGCGGATTACACGGCCTTGCCATGGCATGGGACATCATGACTAATAAAATCAGAACAAAAATCAAGAAGAAAGTCAATAAACCGATTTATAATTTCATCAGCATTTTTATCACCTTTCATTTCATTTGTTTTTCCTTTCTGATCTTTCGTGCTGAAGATGTAAAGGCTGCCATAACAATGTATACAAAAATTTTCACCAGTGTTGATTTTTCACTGGCGCCACAATGGATCAGCCTTTATGTGAATCCGTTTATTATTCTTATTTTTGGACTGGTGCTGCATTATACACCGATGAAATGGAATACATCGCTTTTGAACACTTACACAAAATTTCACTGGTCTCTCAAAGCCATTAGTATGGCTTTGGCTTTTATCATTATTTATCAGATGTTCAGTGCACAGTCACAACCATTCATTTATCTTACTTTTTAAATCCTGAATTAATGCAAAAGTTGAAGATTCAAAACAATCAGTTTAATATCGGGCACATTTGTACAAAGCAGCAATGCGAAGAAGGACGGGGTGATAAGGTTGCAATGCGATGGATAAATGCCACCCTCGAAAAGAAAGATTATACATTTAATGATTTGGAAAGTGAAAGTAATCGTTTCGCAAATGTGTTGCAAAAACTGGGATTTGGTAAGGGTGATATCTTTTTTACTTTTCTTCCCAAAGCACCCGAGCAGTTTTTTGCTTTTCTCGGAACACTAAAATTACAAGCCATTGCAGGAACTCTTTTTTCAAATTTCGGTGAAGATTCATTGCTCGACCGGCTTGGCGATTCAGGTGCAAGAGGGATTATCACTAAAAAAAGTTTGTACAAAAAATTATCTCGCATTCGGGAAAAATTGCCTGCATTAAAATGTATCATCCTCACCGATATTGAAGAACATCTTTCTGATGATGTGCTGAGTTATCAGCTATTAATGAGTGAAGTATCTGAAAAATTTAATGTAGCAATCACTTCTCCGGATACACCTTCAGTACTGCATTATACTTCTGGTTCCACTGGTAAGCCAAAAGGAGTGCAGCATTTACATCGGAGTATTTTATTGCAGAGCTACACTTCGGAAAACATTATGCAGCTCAATGAAAATGAAATTTTCTGGTGCACTGCCGATCAGGGTTGGGTAACTGGAACATCATACGGAATCATCGGTCCGTGGAGTTTGGGAGTAACACAAATTCATTTTGGTGGTGCTTATGATGCAGAAGTGTGGATGAATCTTTTGGAAGAAGAACAGGTGAGCATCTGGTATTCGGCGCCAACCGCTTTGCGCATGCTGATGCGGGAAGAGGCAAGCGTTTTCCAGAAACATCATCTTGATAAATTAAAACATATCTTCAGTGTAGGGGAGCCGCTTAATCCGGAGATCATTCATTGGTCGCAGCAATTGCTGAAAAAGGATATTTATGATACCTGGTTTCAGACTGAAACGGGCAGTATTATGATTAGCAATCGTCCTGGAATCAATATAAAACCAGGTTCTATGGCAAAGCCTCTGGACATTATTGAAGCTGCAATTATTTCTGACAAGGGAGAAATTCTCGGAAACAAATTGTCAGGGAACCTTTGTCTCAAAGCCGGATGGGATTCGATGTTCAGTATGTATCTTAACAATGAAGAAGTTTATAATAAAAAATTCAAGAACGGATATTATTATTCAGGCGACCTCGCGTACCGCGATGATGAGGGGTATTACTGGTTTCTCGGTCGTAACGATGATGTAATTAATACCGCAGGGCATCTGATTAGTCCATTTGAAATTGAAAGTGCATTGCTTGAATTACCGGAAATAGCTGAGTCAGGTGTGATAGGAGCACAGGATGATGTGTTGTTTGAAAAGGTAGTGGCTTACGTGCGTCTTCATAAAAATGTAATATGGAACGATGATCTTGAAATGAAAATTCGACTTTATTTGTCAAATAAACTTTCTTCTATTGCCACACCTCAGCAAATCATCATCGTTGATGAAGTGCCGAAGAATAAAAGCGGAAAGATCATGCGGCGCGTGCTTAAAGCATGGTATGAAGGAAAAGATCCTGGAGATATTTCCACACTCGATGTTTAATTAAAATTTTGAATCGGATAAATTTATTTAGTTTTGTCTTTAAAATAATTTAGCATGAACACTTTTGAACAATTGAACAGTATATTCTGTAGAGTTTTTGATGATAATGATATTCGCATCATGCCTGATTTGACAGCGAATGATATTGACGGTTGGGATTCGCTATCTCACATCAATCTGGTAGTGGCAATTGAAAAACATTTCAAAATAAAATTTAAAAATTCTGAAATTATCAAATGGAAAAACGTCGGCCAGATGTATGATTCCATTAAGGCACAGGTTGGAGAATAAGCATTACTCTGTATTGATGCAAAGGTTTATTTTACTATAACCGCTTTGTTTTGGGAAATAGTTTTTCCTGTTTTAAGCAATAGTAGTTTTACAATATAAGTTCCGGAAGAAAGATTTGCGGGATCCCAATAAACAAAATTCTGATGGGAGAACACATGCATGCTGTCCACTTCTTCGCCGCGCAGATTATACATTTTAAGCATAGCATCGGATTTAATATCAAACTGAATAGTAAAGTAACTTGAGGAAGGGTTAGGGAAAATTTTCAATGATTCCTGCTTATGTTTATTGTTTTCAGCAATGCCGGTCAAATGATCATAATCCCAAATCGCCAACGTATATTCTCCTTTGCGAATACTATCCACGGTAATAAATCCCGTTGTTGAATTTCCGGAACGGGTGAAATGAATCAGATGCCAGTCATCAGCAGTATTAGCACGATAAAGAATTACAAGAGAATCAATGGAATTCGTGATAAGTGTGTTGTCAAGCCATCCTGAAGTGGGATTGGGTGTGGGGGTGCTTTTATTATAAGAGAATTTTCCCTGAGCAATAAAACCGTTAGGAAATATACCGTCAATTGACCAATAGTGATAATCTGACAGAAACAGCCCGGGCACAGGTGTTTTAAAAGGATCGGGTGCCACCCAGTGATGTTCTACACGAACAAATGCAGAATCCGTAATGCTTTGCACGTTGAGCGAACAATAAGTCTCCGGAAATGTTTTACCTCCAGTAGTTTTAATAGTTTGATAATTATCAGTGGTAGCATCTTCCATTTTTTCTTCTTTATCAATCATGGCGAAAGTAGGAATAAATGGCATGATAAAAGTAGCGCTGCCTGTAGCTCCGGAAAATTGTATAGTGTCGGTACATTGTTGCCACTGGTCATTCATAAAAGTGACTTCCATCTTGTTTGAATTTGCCATGATTGATGCTCCCTTGAGTTTCTGGCGAACATAAATAGTCACATGATTTTGTCCTGCAATATTATTTACTTTGAATGAATCCACTGCGAAATGAGGAAAACCCGGTTGTAAAACCCATGCATCAAAAAAGTCGTTCATGTTCACACCGGTATTTGTTGTCAGAAAATCGCGCAGGTTAATAGTGCTGGCATCCTTGAAAGCATAGGTGTTCAGATAGGCTTTTACTCCGCTGAAAAAAAGAGAATCACCTAAATAATTTCGTAAAGTATGAACCACATCGGCTCCTTTTTTATATACAGTGGAACCATAGGTGTATTCATGTGGAATGCCATACAGGGCGCGGTAGCCACCATCATCAATATGTGCAAATTGAAGCACTTCCTTGTGATTTGTGCGGATATAATTTTTAGCAGTAATTTTTCCATAGTAGTCTTCAAGGAACATGGACTCGCACCAACTTGCCCACCCTTCATTTAACCACATATCAAGTGCCGAAGAGCAAGTTACCAGATCACCAAACCAATGATGCGAAAATTCATGAACCAGAATTGTTTCATAGGCGAGTGTTCCCGTTATACAGGCATTAGGAAATGCAATATTAGTGGCATGTTCCATTGCACCTGCGTTAAAAGGAACTCCCACATATCCCACCCGTGGCCAGCGGTATGGCCCGAAACGGTTTTCGTAAATTGCAAATGCATTTTTCAAATGTATGAATGTGTTTTTTGCTTTGGTTGTATCTGCAGGGCGAACATAAATAAATGACGGAATGTTTCCGAGCAATCCGGGAAAGGTATCCTTTACGGCTACATAATCTGAAACGGCTACTGAAGCAAGATAAGTAGGTATTGTATTATTCAACTGCCAGTGAAAAGTTTTTGTTCCGTCCATATTATTTATTTCAGAAATCAGAGCTCCTCCACAAACAGCCATTTTAGTGTCTTTGACACGGATATAGCAATCGTAGGTAGCACGATCAATAAAATCGTCAATGCATGGAAACCAAACCCTGCCGAAATTATGAGGGTTCGAGGCAAAGCCAACGCCAATATTATAGGCAAAAGTACTATCAGGAGTGAAAAAAAAGCCACCCCAATAGTTGGGGCCCGGGTCTTCCTGCGGATGACCACCGTAATAAACTTTCAGATGAAACGTATCACTTAAGTTATGTGGTGTTGGAAGATTGATTTTTAAAAGAGTATCATTATAGGTATAAGTGCAAATAACAGAATTACACAAAATAGAATCGATTGTCAACGAAAGCAGATCAAGTTGTACTAGTGACAGATTATTTATTTTAGGAACGATAGTAAGGTCGGTATATCCTTTAATAGTTTTTTGCGACAAATAAACCATATCAAGGTGAATGCTGTAATTAAGCACGTCAATAGTATCACTATGCAGTTTGCTTTTATTGGAAAAAAAAGCGTTTGATGAAATTGCTGAGAGTGACATTGCAATTAAAATCAAAGCTACAGAAAAAAAATATCTTTTATTTTTCATGATAAAATTTTTATAGAACAAAAGTAAAAATATAAAGAGAAAAGACAAAATTATTTAATTATTGTCTTCGGCAAACCATTCGGCAAAGGAAGTCGTTGTTTCGCAAAGTTTCATACTGTGAAGTGAAATTTCAGCAGGAAGGATTTTTTTTATTCTTTCTGCAAAATAAGTCAGCATGTTTTCACAGGTAGGTTGAAATGGAAGTAGAGCAATATTCTTATACATTTTTTGCAAATGCTTTAAATGATCTTCAGGAGCAGCAGCGTTAAGCACCAGTGCATGATCAAGTTGTGATGTAATTTGCTCGGTTACTATTTTTTTTAATACAGAATAATCCACTACCATTCCATCTTTTGGTGATTTGCTGTCGTGCACAGGAGTTCCTTTGACCGTCACAAAAAGCTGATATGAATGCCCGTGAATGTTGCTGCACGCACCATCATATCCCAACAGAGCATGAGCCATTTCAAACCTGAATTCCTTGGTTAACCTGATTGTTGCCACTTTGAAAGTTTTATTGAATGATGATTTGTTTGCTGATTACATTTTTTTCGGTAATGATTTTCGGAAAATAAATTCCTTTTGCCAAACCATGCAAATCGATTTTAGTTTTTACCATATTTCTGTTTCCTGAAATTGACGAAGAATAAACCTTCATGCCATCTACAGAAAAGACCTGAACTGTAACAGGATTTTTTTCATGTGAAGAAAAGGTTAAGGTAAAATCACCTTCAGATGGGTTTGGAAATATTGAAACGGAATTGTCAGGTGTGTTTTCCGAAATGCGAGTGATCAATGCGCCCCAAATGGAATCTGCCCATTCAGGATGATCGATAAAAGGATTGCGATTATTTTGTATCAGGTAAGTAGCATTATTTCTGTCGATTTCTTTTTGACTGACAGTATCATTATGGCTCCATTGCAGGTATTGTGCAAGTGCCCAGAGTAGTGGTTCTGCTCCGTTATTCATTCCGTTGGAGGTCCATCCGGCATCTTCAGTATAATAGCGGACTGCAATATAAAAATAGGTTCGTGCAAAATCACCTTTATATTCATCAATGGGTTCGAAAACAGTTCCTGTGTATGATCCTGATGGTGCAACAAAAGAACAGGGCCCCACTTTGCTTCCGTTGATAGACGTCCATGTAGGACTGGACACGTCTCCCATAGGATAATTGCTTCGGCGGTTATTTACATATCCATCTGTTGGGTAGAGTTGAAAAATGTCAGAATATATAGATCCAGTGCTGCCAAACAAACTTTGTGGAAAAGCATGTTCCCTGTTGAAACAGTCTCCTTCGCCGGAATAGCTTCCACATTCATCTGCAGAAATGTAATGATAAATGTATGGTGGAGTGCCTCCGGGAATATCTGAATACATATCCCAAACCTCATTGCTTCCTTTGGTGTCCGTGATCTGAAATTGAGGATATAAATTACCGTAACTTATTACAGTGTGATTTTTAATAATATCATGTAATGCAATTTTAAGCGGTAAGCCTGTTAATCCGGCTGCAGGATCATAATACCCGGGTGGTATTTGTGCGCTGATTGTCGTAAAGAAAAAAACGGAAGCGAGAAGTACAAATATTTTTTTCAACGAAGTAGGAATTAATTATAATAACAAAGTTACTAAAAACTACCAATTAATAAGGCTTAAGTGCTCAAATAATATTTTACTTCCAATCAGGATAAGAAAAATACCACCAATTATTTCAGCTTTACTTCCAGTGAAACGTGATGCTTTTCTTCCAATAAATAATCCGATTAATGAAATAATAAATGTGACCACTCCGATAATTAAAATTGCTTTTGAAATATTGACTTCAAGAAAAGCAAAGCTGATACCGATGATCAGCGCATCAATGCTGGTTGCCACAGATAGACTTAATAATACTTTCCAATCTGTGATAAGGAATTTTTTTTGTTCAGGTTTGTGACGAATGGCGTCAATAATCATTTTCAGCCCTATCAAACTAAGAGCACCGAATGCTATCCAATGATCAAAGGCAGCAATATAATCTTTGAACGAAAAACCAAGAAGCCATCCTATCAATGGCATCAAAGCCTGAAAGAAACCAAAGGATATGGCTATCTTCAGAGAATCTTTGGGCTTCATACAAGGAAGGCAAAGGCCACCGGATATAGAAACCGCAAAACAATCCATGGCCAATCCCACAGCAATAATTAAAATCGTGATTGTATTCAAAATACTTTTAGAATATGGAATGCAAAAGTAGGGAAAAAGAAAGCAGTGTTATTTTACCCAATCTTTTATTGTACCATATCCATTCCAGATCATTTCACCGGTTTCAGCATGAACACATTGAATCGCATCTCTGTTGCAATGTCCCACGCACCATCCGCAACCAAAACAATATTCTCTTTTCAGTGTTGGAATTTTAACCGTTTTCTTATCACCGGATAATGCACCGTATGGACAGACTGTCACACAGATTCCACACATATTGCATTTTGATTCTTCGAACTGAGGAATAATAGGAGTAAGGTCTGCCATGGGATCTTCTCTTTTCCATTCGCGGAGATATTGAAAATCTTTTACAGCGCAACCCTGAAAATCCTTTATAGATTTATAACCTTTTCTGTCCATGAATTCATTTAATCCTTCAACACATTCTTTCAAAACACCTACACCTCTTGAGTAAATAGATGAGCATAAACCGGCAATTTCGCTGCCTGCCATCAGATATCTAACACAATCATCATAAGTGTATGAGCCACCTCCACCAAGTACCGGGATTTTAACAGTAGCTGTAATTTCCATTACTTTAGCCAGAGAAAATAATTGCCATGGTCTGCCAATCAATCCACCCATGGATGAAGGCACTCCAAAAAAACTGCCTGTTTCGTGGTCGATCCAGCAACCATAAAAAGCATTGTTTGCTGAAATAGCTGCAGCGCCTGCTTTCTCAACGGCCAATGCCACACCTGCCATGTTTACACATTGTGGTGTCATTTTAAACATGATAGGAATTTTCACTGCATCAACACATGCTTTAGTCACTTTATAAGCCGTATCAGGATCCATTGCCAATGGTGCTCCGACAGCCTTGTGTGCATCAACAGCACCAAACGTTGCATGTGGACCGCCTGTGTCAAGTTCTACCATTTTTACACCGGCTGCTTCCATGTCTTTCAGAAAAGGGATCCATGTTTCAGGATCAGCGCCAATGCCCGAACAGGAACCGATATAAAGCATATCGTATTCCTCACAAGTTTTAAGGCATTTGGGAAGTTCTTCATTAAGCCATCTTTCATAAGGCATATTATGAAACATCTGACTGCATACCCAGGCATCTTTCAGATCATTTCCAAAACGCCGGAGTGAATAAAAATAAGGTCTTGGCCAGCGATGAGGCCCGTCAATTTTATGAACTGTTTTTCCAATGATCCAGCCAACGCCTTGTTCAGCACATCTTCTGAGCAGCCGCTCATGACCACCAAAATCGCAAGATGTAACACCAATTGGATTTTTTATTTTCAATCCGCAAAATTCTGTTTGTAAGTTTGCCATAGATTTTTTTATTTTAGTTTGTAGAATTTATTTTATAAGTCTCTTATCACGATTTTAATTTAAAGCCAACGGGGTTTCTTTGTTTTTGTTCAATTTGCTTTTTATCTTTTTCAAGTAGGTAATTCAGTGCTTCGTAAACATCGGCAAATTGCTTGTTATACTTGCTTTCCAGTTCTTTTAATTTTTCAGTTAAATCTTTATGGGTAAGGGCATATTGCCGAATAAAAACAAAAGCGCGCATAATAGCGATGTTGACTTTTAATGCTTTATTGCTTTTTAGTACACTGGATAGCATAGCAACACCTTGTTCCGTAAATGCTAAAGGTCTGGCTGGGCTGAATTTCATGGTCGCGGGGAGGTTATCACAATTTGTGATAAGCTCCTGCCATTCGTTTTTTGTAAGCTGAAACATAAAGTCAACAGGGAAACGACCAATGTTACGCTTTACAGCTTGTTTTAAGGCTCTATTTTCAACTTGGTACAATTCAGCAAGGTCAAAATCGAGCATTACTTTTTGCCCTCTTATTTCGTAAATCCTGTTTTGTATAAGTTGTAGTTGCATTGTAATAAATTTGGGAAAGCATAAACTTACATCATTCTACCAATTGTTGTTTTTATTCCAAACGTTTCAATTATTTTTTTTACTCTTAGAATATCTTCCTTTCCCATTAATTTATAATCCTTAGATGGATTTGCAATCCCAAGGTAGCAATATTTATCGGCGCCTAAATTATGAAAAGGATTAATATCAATAAAATTTATGTTTAAAGATTTTGCAAATCTTGCTGTTTCTTCAATATTCTTATCATTATCATTGAAGCCCGGAATTAAAGGGAGAGATATTCTTATGCTGGCTTTTCCTGAAATGGCAGAAAGGTTTTCAAGAATAATTTTATTATCCACTCCTGTTTCCTTTTTGTGTTTTTCAGAATTCATGTGCTTGATATCATATAAAAACAAGTCGGTATATTTTGAAGCTTCAATCATGATTTCTGGTGCAGCATATCCTGATGTGTCAAGCACAGTATTGATTCCCTCTTCTTTGCATTTTTTTAAAATAGAAATTGAAAACTCATGCTGGAAGAGAGGTTCTCCTCCGCTTAATGTAACACCTCCATCATTGCCATAAAATGAAAGATCTTTTTTTATTTCACGAATGATTTCATCAATTGTATATTCCTTTCCTATTTGCTGGAACGCCCCATATATACATTCTTCAGCGCATATCATACAAGAAGTGCATTTCTCTCTATTGAATTTATTCTCAATATCTGAACTGATAATTTTTTCAGGACACGCATTTATACAACTTCCATAACCTTTACATCGTTTTGGAATAAAATAAAGCTGCGGGTTTAATTCTTTTGTTTCAGGATTTGAGCACCACTTACAGTTTAGCGCACATCCTTTCAAAAAAACAGCAGTTCTTATGCCCGGTCCGTCGTGAGTGGCAAAACGCTTTATTTCACTAATAATTCCTGTAGAGTCCATTAATGTTTTTTTCGCGCGGAGACGCTAAGACGCAAAGATTAAGAACATAAATTCTTAGCGCCTCTGCGACTTTGCGTGAGATAATTATTTATTTAAACAGATATGTTTTGATTATCCATAAATCAACTTAGCCGGAACTTCTTTTGCCATCACATTTATTTCAGATTCGCTCACTCCCTGTGCCAGTAATGTTTTAATAAACATTTTCCATCCGGGGACAGGGTTGTTTCCCGGTTGACCTGCATCAGTAATGAGAACAAGTTGTTCGGGGCCTTTTTCTTTTATCAACTCTTTAATCAATGCGAATGAATAATCGAATGCGATAATCCAGTCCTGCATGCCGGCCCATGGTACGCATGAACATTCAGCAAATTCAAGGTAACCACCAAGATCTATCATTTCTTTTGCTTCATCAGGATTTAAAATAGTCATCTCCTGTGTCACATGATCGAGCAAAACTTTCACATCCATTTTTCTTTTCTTCACATACCGCAAAACAGTTGCTTTTTCTTCATTCGAAACATGACAAGTAGATAATGCCACTCTCTCTCCCTTTGCATTATCGTTGTATTCGGCCATCATATCTAAAATGCCTTTCATTTCTTTGGTAAGTTCATCGGCTCCTTCAGTAACAGATATACCACCCTGAGCTCCCATGGCCTGTCTCTGGTGTTTTGCATCAAGTGATGGCAGCCAGATTTCTTTGCATCTTCCGTAATCAAGTGCTGTTTTAACAGCTCTCAGATTCATGCCGCCAACAGATTCGTTCAATACAATTCCACCGTAAACCTCTACCGGTTTAAATTCAATTCCTGCTTTGGCCTTTTCTTTCGCCATTCTGTCAAGAAAGTCCTGAACGATGATTGCACAATTATTTACCATAGTATTATGATCCTTGTAAACCAGTGCTTTCATTCCCACTTCACTTGCTTCGATGCATGTTTCAACCATTGTCGGCCTGCCTGGAAGCCAGCCACCAAGCGGTGCGCCATGAATATGAATGTCAATGACACCTTTAAGAATTTCATCTACTTTCTCCGGAGCAACAGGTGTTCCCGGATTAAAATAAATATAGGGCCATGCAGGGTGAGAACGTTTTTTTATTTCTTCTTCCGTGATGACTCTGCCGTAAGGCCTTTTTGCCCATTCTTCTGATGCTTTACTCATATATATTTCTCCTTAAATAAGTTTGATAATATCGGTTGATTTAAATTTATTATTTTTTGTTTTGTTTTCGTTTCTCTTCCAAAGCTGCAAGAACTTTATCAGGTGTAATCGGAAGGTCTCTTACCCTTATACCGACAGCGTTATAAATGGCATTGGCAATGGCCGGAGCGGTAGGACAAAGGCCAGATTCGCCTACACCTTTGGCACCCCAGGGTCCTGCAACATCGTTGGTTTCTACAAATTCCAGATCGATGGGAAAATCCATTTCCTTGAAAGTGGGAATTTTATAGTCACGAAAATCAGGGTTTAAGATTTTACCATTTTTAGTGAGAATCTGTTCGTAAAGAGTGTAACCCAAACCTTGAGCAAGAGCTCCATACATCTGTCCTTTCAATGTTTGAGGATTAAGTACTTTGCCTACATCATGAACCGCAACCATGCGCAGTATCTTGATTTCGCCGGTTTCGATATCAACCTCTACTTCTGCACCCTGTGCACCCACAGCATAAGCGGCAGACATGTTGCCATAGCCTTTATCCCAATCAGGTAATTCATTGGGTGGGTCATAAAATGCCTGTGCGCTTAGCATTGTTCCCTGTTCTCTGAAATGAATAGCGCGTAACAAAGTACCTAGTTCAACCTGAAGCCATGGTTCTTTGGGTGCATCCTTGATAAACAGGTATCCATCTATAAGATCAAAATTACCTTTTTGTGAAGCTTCTTTGATATCAAACTTTGGTGCCTCATATGAAGGATTTTTTTTGCAGAATGACTTTAGGTTCTTCTCTGCTAAGGATGGAAACAGAGTTTTCGCATGTTCAAATATTTTGCTTCGCAATTCATTTGCTGTGCGAATAGTTACGTTTCCAGCCATGAACGATCCTCGGCTGGCATGTGTTCCCACATCCCACGGACAGGTATTAGTGTCCACCTGATTGATAAATACTTTCTCCGGCTTTACACCAAGAGCTTCTGCAACCCCTAATTTCAGAACTGAATGAAGTCCCTGGCCCATTTCTACTCCGCCGTGTGAAACATATACATTTCCAAAATCGTCTAATTTTAAAAACATACCTGTTCCATCTGACTTGTATATTCTGCCACCGCCGCCGACGTGGAACAAAGATGCCATACCCACACCACGGAATTTGCTCTGTTGCTTACGAGAATGTTTCCAATCCAGTTTATTTGCCACTGACTCCATGCACTTGTCAAGTGCGCAGGTGGTGACCTTGAGCCCCATCGGTGTGGTTTCGTTGGATTTATTACAATTGATCATCCTGAAATCATATGGATCCATTCCGACCAGTTCGGCCAGTTCATCCATGTTTGTTTCCAATGCCCAGTTAACTTCAGGATTGCCATAACCACGCATGGCCTGACAATAAGTATTATTTGTATAATATATATTTGCGTGGAATTTAATATTTGGCACACGGTACAAAGATGTAGCCGGCAATAACATTACGCTTGGAAACGTTGCACCCCATGAGGTATATGCACCATTATCCTGAGTAACTTCAATCTCCCTGAAAGTAAGCTTTCCATTTTCGTCACATCCCTGAGTTATCTTGGTCTGTGAAGATTGACGGGGAGATAAACAGGCAAATTCTTCATTCCGGTCATATACAATCTTAACAGGTTTTCCGGTCTTGTAAGCCAACAGGATGCATATATATTCATATGCATGAGTATCAAGACCTGTTCCGAAAGCCCCGCCAAGAGTAGGAACTATTACTCTTACATTTTTTTCTTTCAAGCCAAGAACAGGCAGGAACCCGAGAAAATCACGCTGAGCTAAAAATGGAACTTGAGTTTTAGTCCAGATGGTGAGATTATTATTCATGTCGAACTCAGCGATTGCACCGGCTGTTCCCATGCAGCTTTGCTGAATCCATTGAGTGGAAAATTCGCCCGACACAATATGTTTGGCAGCTTTCTTGCCGGCTTCAATATCTCCCGAAGAGTGCTGAAACAAAACAGGTACTTTGTTACTTTTGAGAGGTTTTCCCTGCGGATCATTTTCATGAATAAGAATGGCATTTTCTTTACAAGCCTCTTCCGGAGTGAAAATGCCGGGGAGAGGTTCATATTCTACTTTAATAAGATTGATTGCTTCTTCTGCAATTTCTTCTGATATTGCAGCAACAGCAGCAACTTCATCACGGAATTGCCGTACCTTATCTTTTTTCAGAATAAAATTATCCCGCAAAAATCCAATCCTCATCTCGGGAGTGTTGTATGCAGTAACTACAGCCATAACACCAGGGAGTTTCTGCGCTTGAGAAATGTCGATGTTCAGAATTTTTGCATGCGCATGCTCGCTGAATTTTATTTTACCATAGAGCATACCGGGACGTGAAAGATCGTGGATATATAGAGCTTTACCAGCAGCTTTATCCCCACTGTCCGGTCTGGGAATTGTTTTCCCGATATATTTTAGTTCACTCATGACTTCCTCCTTACTTCTTTTGCTGCAGCTTTAACGGAATCAACGATCTGTACATAACCTGTGCAGCGGCAAAGATTACCGAGTAATGCAGTACGGATGTCTTCATCACTTGGATCGTTGTTTTTATCTAATAGAGCTTTAGTGGACATGATCATGCCCGGGCTGCAGAAACCGCACTGAACAGCTCCATTGTCAATAAATGCTTTTTGAATAAACGAAGGTTTGTTATCTTCTTCCAGAAGACCTTCAATAGTAATAAGCGTTTTGCCTTCTATCTCCAAAGCAGGATAGAGGCATGCATTCACTGATTTACCATCTACGATTACCGTGCAGGCACCGCATTCTCCTTCTCCACATCCTTCTTTAGTTCCGGTAAGTCCAAGCTGATCGCGGATAAGATCTATGAGTCTCAAATGACCTTCCACTTCAAGCTTCATCTGTTGAGAATTGACAATAAAACTAATTTCTCTTTTCATGTCGCCCTCCATTCATTAAACTTTGTATTGAATTTTTCACATACACACCCACGAGATGACGCCTGTAATCTGCAGTAGTACGTACATCGCTGATGGGTGAAACACTTTCCATAGCGATGCGTTGAGCTTCTTTTATTTTTTCTTCAGTAATTTCAGTGTTTTCAAGAAACTTCTCTACTTCAATTAGACGAAGTGGTACAGGAGCAACCGAACCAGCAGCAACTCGAATTTTCTTACAAAAATTTCCATCTGTTTCCATTAATACTGCTACACTGGCCAGCGCAAGATCCATCTGCACTCTGCCTTTTTTCATAGATATGGCTTTTGTCTGAGGACTCGGAATATCAATTATTAATTCCACTAAAATTTCTTTTGCAGACAAACAACTTGTTCCAGGTCCCGTAAAAAAATCCTGCAAGGGCATTTCCCTTGTATTCTTATCACTTCTCACAACAGCTCTTGCCTCAAGCACCAAAAGAGCGGGTGCCGTGTCAGCACAGGGCGAGCAATTGCCAAGATTGCCTCCTACGGTGGCTACATTACGGATTTGTAAACTGCCTATTCTTCTGGCAGCTTGAACCAATACCGGAATCGCCGTTTGCAATTCTGCATTTTCGATAAGTTCAGTTATTGTAGAGCCTGCGCCAATACGAATATTTTTTCCGACGGAAATATTTTTTAGTTCCGGAACCTCGCGCAAAGAAATCAACGCTTCAGGAATAAGAAGACCACTTTTGATCTTCACCATTACATCTGTACCTCCGGCAATGAAACGGGAGTTTGGAATTTTTTCCTTCAATTCCCAAACTTCAGTTAAAGATTTTGGTTTATAATATTCAAATTTTTTCATAGTAAAATTTTTCAATCTGTTCATAATACTAATAATGTATCTACAGCAAAAGCTCCATCTTCATTGATCATGATCGGATTAATATCCATTTCCTTGATCTGAGGATTAGCTTCAATCAAATTGGAAAATTTCACTATCATGTCTGCTATCATTTCTTTGCTGACAACCGGTCGTCCGCGAAAACCTTCCAGAAGAGCAACACCTTTAAGAGACTGGATCATTTCATATGCACTTGTTTTGTTAACAGGACAAACACCAAGAGAAACATCCTTGTATACTTCTGTGGTAATCCCGCCTATGCCTGCTAAAATCACATGTCCAAAAACCGAATCTTCATGAGCGCCTAAAATTATTTCTACAGCATTCGGTACCATTTTTTGCAACAGAAGATCGACATCTGAACCAAAAGTACTTTTAAGTTTTGCAACTGCTTCCTGAAGTTTCTCATCATTTGGAACACCGGCAATAACACCGCCCTTGTCTGACTTGTGAATCATTCCGTCGCCTGCCACCTTTACAACTAAAGGATAACCAACTTGCTTTGCACTTGACAGTAAATCTTCTCCTGCAGTAACAAAAACTTCTTTTACACATGGCAAGCCATATTCACTCAGCAGTTTTCTTGACATCATCTGTCTGGAAATTTTCAATGAGCCATTGATGTATTCTTTTAATGCATCAGAAGGTTGTAATTTTTTGTTGTCGGCGAGAACAGTGCGGTTTTGTTTGTATTGGGAATATTGTGCAAGTTTTTTCATGGCGGTAGCAGTTCTTTCCGGTGATGAAAAGACAGGAATGTTGTGTTCCTCAAAGATAGCTTCGATCTTTGGATTGTCAATAATATAAGCATGTACAGGCTTGTTGTATTTTTTCCTTGCATTTACAAAGGCCTGTCCAAATTCATTACTGTCAAGTCCGCAATTAATAGCAATGCAACTATCAATATAGTTTTGCTGCATTACTTTATCTACCACTGCATCATAATTAGCCGGATTGATTTGCGGAGTCATATCTACCGGATTGGATAGCGCTGCAAAAGATGGTACAAAGGGTTGAATCTCCTTCTTGGTTTTGTCATCAATTTCCGGCATGTTGAGTCCGATTGTTTGACAAGTGTCACTCGTAATTACAGATGGTCCACCGGAAATGGTGAGTATAGTGGTGTTGTTTCCCTTTGGCAAAATTTCATCGTTTGAAAGAAAAGCTTTTATCGTGTCGAAAAAATCATCACTGTTCTCTGCCAGTATAATTCCATATTGTTTACACATCGCCTCAAAGACTTCGTATGATCCTGCCATGGAACCTGTATGTGACATTGCAGCTCTTCGCCCGACTTCTGTTTTGCCGGCTTTCAGCGCCACTATTGGTTTATTCATGTTGGCTATGGTATCTATAAATTTCTTACCATCCCTGATCTCTTCAACAAAAAGAGCGATCACTTTTGTTTCTTTATCTTCTTTTAAATATTCAAGAATATCTACATGATCAATATCCACCATATTGCCAATGCTGATGAATTTTGATATCGCCAGTTTTCTTTTCTTGATCTCATGAAAAAAGATTCCGCCATAAGCACCGCTTTGCGAAACAAAACTTAAGGGTCCCTGCTTTCTGGGCAATTCCCAGAAATAAGTAGCATTCATATTATGTGCAATGTTGTATGCTCCCATGCAGTTAGGCCCAACGACCCGCATACCAGTCTTTTCGCGGATTTCATGAATCATCTGCTGGGATTTTTTTCCTTCATCACCTGCTTCTCCAAATCCGGAAGATAAAATTATTGCATTCTTTACACCACATTCGCCGCATTCTTTAATAACAGGAAAGACAAATTGATTTGGGATGCTGATCAAAGCAAGATCCACCTGCGAAGGAATATCTTTAATTGTTTTGTATCCCTTAAGATCAAATACATTCTCTCCCTGAGAATTGACAGGAAAAATCTCTCCTTTGAAATCATAGCTGATAAGGTTTTTCAGCAGAACATTACCAAGTTTTCCGGGATTGGAGGATGCTCCGAAAACGGCGATATTCTTAGGTTGAAATAGTGTGCTCATATTAGACATATACGCTCTCCTTTATTATTCTTTAAACAGTTGATATAATATTAAATTTTATCTCTTTTTATTTTTAAATTTTACTGATAAACAAATGTAAAAACTTATAATAAATCCTATTCATCAAATTGAGTTCTTTCAATAATTTGTCTTTGCACATCAGGGCCAAGGTCTATGAAACGTGCAGTAAAACCTGCAACCCTGACCATGAGATCTGAATATCTGTCAGGATTCTTTTGTGCATCAAGAAGCATTTTGCTGTCGACAATATTATATTGCACCTGATAACCGCCCATTTTAAAATAAGTCTCGTTTAATTTAATAAACTTATCAGCACCGGCTTTTCCTTCGATGGCAGCAGGATTGAATTTAATATTAAACAAGGTTGACTGAAGTTCTTTTGCATTTATTTTTGCTGCCGATTTTATCAGACTTGTTGGACCAAAGTTATCTGTGCCCGGAAAAGCAGAAAGGGCGCCATCTCCCACATATTCACCGGCAGGTCTGCCATCCGGTGAAGCACCACAGGCTTTACCATGAAGCACTTGTGTAGTAACAGAAAGTGTACTGGGTTGCCATGATTCACCTACCCAATTCTTTGTGCTTTGTGCCACTTCAGACCAGTTGTCATAAAGTTCTGCTAAAATATTATCTACGTAATCATTGTCGTTGCCATATTTCGGAGCATCCAATAATTTTTTTCTTAGCTTTTCATGACCAACAAAATTATCATTTATAGCAGTTCTTATTTCCATAATTGTAAGTGTCTTTTCTTCAAAAACATTTTTCTTAATAGCTGCAAGGCTGTTCGCTACATTAACCATTCCACAGGAAATAACATACGCTGAGTCGCTGTATCTGCAACCCCCTTCATAGGAATCAATACCTTTTTCAATGCAGTCGTCAAGCAGTGATGTCATGAAAGGATGCACCAGTCCCATTTGATTATGCGCAATCATTATTGAATTCCAGTACTCTTCTTCTTTCTTAATAATGTATCCGGTTGCTCGTTTGAATTCATTTAAGATTTCTTCATAGGTTGCTGTTTCAATATCTGTTTTTACATCAATGAGTTTATCTCCGGTAACAGGATTAATCCCATTGTTCATTACCAATTCAAAAATCTTAAGATTATTTGTGTGGGGAACAGCATACATAGGCATACGTTTTCCGCATATCTGCATATCAACACATCCGCAAGGAGCCCAATCACGCGCGTCTTCGAGAGATGCTTTGCTGTTTTTCATAAATCGTTCTATCGCGATTTCATCATTAAAAAGCGCTGGATATCCTGAACCGGCCTTGATGCAGTCAACCACTTTATGTTTGAATTTCTCATTCATATTTTCAGTCCAGCGAACAGAGATAGTAGGCTGCCAGGTCTTGACATTGATTCCTGATTGCAGAATTAATTCCGAAAGTTCATTACTGCATGCATCTCCATTTTTATCAATGCCACCGATTGTCAAATTCTGATAAACACTTCCGCCAAGATAAGCCTCGGTAAACATCGCATGAGCACGGGTAATTTCGGCACATTTTATCCGCATCAGTTCTAATAATTCAAGTGCATCATTGCTGGTAATTTTGCCCACAGAAATATCATTTTTGAAAGGCTTATACATGTACTGATCAAAACGTCCTGGTGAAATACCGCGTCCGTTTAGCTCAATGAAAAGACAAACATGAACAAACCAGAATGATTGCATTGCCTCGTGAAATGTATCAGCCGGCTTGCGTGGAACTTTTTTACAAATTCTGGAAATTTCAAATAATTCCTGCTGGCGTTTTTTATCAGTACAACCCTTTGCAAGACGTTCGGCTTCTTTTGCATGATTTTCCGCAAAATTTATCACACCCTCGAGTGCAAGTTTTATCCCGTTGTAAAATTCAAGCTTTTCAGAATTTTTCTTTTCCAGATTAATTTTTTCTTCAACTTGTTTTAAGATACCTTCAATGCCTTCGTCAATCACTTTCTGATAATCCACTATCACTCTTCCTTCGGGTACATCAAACATGAACCGCAGAAAAACCAATTGCTGCATCCATTTTTCTACAAGGTCGAAATCATCTTTTGTTTCCCGCAGAATTTTTTCTGAAAGAGTTCTCCAGTTGGTGTCTTCCCAGTATTTGGCGACTTCAAGAATTTTTTCTTTATCAGAAGGGTTGATTAAATAAATACCCAGGCGATCATCCTTTTTCTTTTGCAATGTTCCTTCTGTGTAACGTTCTTCTTCGCGTTTTATTTTTTTAAATCCTTCTAGCATCCAGGCTTCGTACTCGGGATAAACCTGTGTGCCTTTAAAATATTGTGAAATATTTCCAACGATTAATTCATCGTCCCAGATTTTTGCAGTGAGATTTGAAAACACATGATTCAATGCACCGCCTGCTTTCAGATACCTTGGATCATCTGCATGCTTCATCATGTATTCAGTAAATAAAACAGCTCTTTCAGAATCGATATAAGGTTCGTGTTTTAATAACTCTGAATGTCGCTTCTCAACCCTGACTGTTGAAGGCTTGCCTTTGATTTCTCTGTCTTTTATATTTTCGTTAATAGTCATTAGAAATATTTTAATGATTTTGATTGAACTTTTTCAATCTGTTTTCCAACTCTTCAAACTGATTTCTTTGGATTAATGAAACACAGGCGCGTATACCTTCAGTTCTTTCACTTCCTGTGATGGACAGTGCTATGGCACTGATTCCATAATACAATAATTCTTTCAGCAAGTCTTCGCCTTGCATTCCCGGATAAGAAATGGTGAAATAAAATCCGTCACCGATGGGCTGGTCAATATCTTTATCATAGACAATTTTGAAACCATTGTCGATAAACATTTTTTTCAGAATTTTGGCTCTTTCGCCGTATTCCCTTACATCTGCAACAAAATTATAGGTACCGTCATTCACGGCTTTTAATAAAGCTGCAACTGCATATTGTGCTGTATGCGATGTTCCAGCCGTTGTAGTATAAACCGTTCCATGAACTACACTGTGTCCGAAATTTGGATAAGGATAGAAACGGGTCAGATCAGAGAACTCGGTGTCAAACAATTTATCTGAAATAGCCATCATAGCCATTCGCTGACCGGCATAACTAAAAGATTTGGATGTAGAAATAAGCAGGATATATTTATCGGTATATTTTGCCACTGTGGCCTGAAATGGCGGTACGCCCGGTTTTGAAAGATCTTTTCTGAAATCCATTGCAAAATATGCAAGGTCTTCAGCGATAATCACATCATACTTATTTGCCATATCACCAATAATTTTCAACTCTTCTTCATTAAAACAAATCCATGAAGGGTTATTCGGATTTGAATATAAAATTGTTGAAATATGACCCTTTTCAAGGATAGACTCAAGTTTTGTTTTTAACTTCTCACCTCTGAAATTGTAAACATCAAAATTTTCCTGTTTCAGCCCGATCATTTTGATCAGTTGCTTATGAACTGGAAATCCCGGATCGATCAGAAGAATGGTGTCTTTTTTTACATCCCTTCTTCCGGCAACCATAAATGTAGCATAGGCGCCATTTATACTTCCTACAGTAGGAATGCAACAGCGAGGTGTTACATCCACATCAAGGAAATTTTTAATAAAACGAGATATCTCAGTTTTTAAAATAGGTAAGCCATCCAGCTCAGGGTAAAGTGAAGCCATCCCTGCATCAAGTGCTGCTTTTTCTGCATCAATGGCAATCTTCGGTGCGGGAAGTCCGGGAACGCCCATTTCCATTCGGATGAATTGCTTGCCGCTTAATTTTTCAATTTTGTTGATCAACCATTTTAGTTCTCTGATTGATGCACGGCCCACATCCTTCAAACCACTTTCCTTTACTGCTTGTTCAACGAACTCCTTCTTGATTGGCGTTTCCATAATTTTCAAAGTTTCAGATAATATATTCATGAAAAAATATTTTATTTTTTATTTTGTTTTCTGCCTGATTCAAATGACAATTTGTTTGTCGCTTTTATAAAATCATTCGGAGAAATAGCCATCAGTGCAGAAAGCCAGACGTTCTCCGGAATGCTGTTAAATGGTTCAATAGTAGACAATAAGCCAAGCACCACCACATTTGCAGTTTTTCCATTGATATCGCCCAATTCGTATGCAATTTTGTTTGCATCAATTTTTATCACATGATACTCCTTTAATGCCTCAAAAATTTTATTTACGTCAGGATAATCTTCTCTTTTCATGGCAACAGGCAATACGGAAAAATTATTGAAAAGAACCGTCCCGCCTGGTTTTAAAAGCTCTAGGAATCCGGGACGAAGTACTTCGCTCAGTTCCATCACAATTAATACATCCACCGAACCCGGCGCTAATACAGGAGAGTAGACCGAACCACAACTGAATGTTGAAATAACAGGTCCGCCAAGTTGCGCCATTCCATGTGTGTCTCCTTTTACAATGTTTGATTCTGCATAAGGTGTTCTTAACACAACTTCAGAAAGCACCTTGCCGAAAAATAAATTTCCTTGTCCGCCAATGCCTCTGATAGCTACTCTCAGTGACTCGGGTAAATTTTCTTTTTCCGTTACGGGAATTTTTATTTCTCCAACTTTTTCAAAAACAGGTGTGTTTATTTTTTCTGTTGCACTCTCATCATAAATTATTGCACCGAAAGGACAACGTTGCAAACACACAGGAGTGCTGCCACCACAGAAAGTGCAAAGATTTGTAAAACTTGGTTTGTTGTCTGCGTCAAATTCAATTCCCGGACAGACATTACAACGCAGGCATTTTTTACACAGATCATAATTACGGGAAATCTTACGGATTTTCTTTTTGCTTTCGACTTCCTGAATACATAGTCCTTCAAGTATCATGGTTGTAAACACGCCCTTTTCAGCTTCTTCTAATGATTCAACCAGAGCCTTTTCTACTTCATCTATTTTGTATGAATCGACCACAACCATTCTTCCGCCTTCGGCTTCCACCGCGCGTTTCAGGTTGAAGGTGTTCGGAATACCGGCCAGATTTGTTTTACTGCTTGGAGCCGGTTGCCCGCCAGTCATCGCTGTAATTGAATTATCAAGGATTACTTTGATACCAGCAGTGTTTCTGAAAATGGCATTTCTTGTAGAATCTAATCCGGAATGGCATTCACAGGAATCGCCAATAATACTAATGGTTTTAGAAGCATACTCCGGTCGGGATAAAACAAATCCTTGTCTCAATGAGTCGGAAGCACCCATGCAGCATACCGTATCCAGCGAGTTGAGAAAATGTAAAAGTGTCGAACAACCTATGTCGCCAAAAGCTGCAAAAATTTTCTTTTTCTTTTTTAATTTATCAACGCTTAAAGCAAAGGCTCTGTAAGGGCAGCCAGGACAAATCGAAGGAGGCCTGTTTACTGCCTTCATTTCAAATTCCTGTTTCCTAATTTTGTAATTTAAATCAATATGTTTTGATAATTGTTCAATAACCATTTCGGGATTCCAATCGGTAATCACGCTGTTCTCAGCCTTTCCGATAACAGGGATAGATAAAAGCCGCAGCTGATTTTCGAGATAACGATCGCCATCTTCGAAAACAAAAATCTTTCCTTTAATTCCTGATGCAAATTTTTTAATTTTTTCTTTGGGTAGGGGATATGTCATAGCTAGAGAAAGCAGTGAAGGTTTTTTATTAATATTTTTCAAAGCCTCTCTGACAATAATGTCACTTTCTCCGCATAATATAATACCCCAATCTTCATTTCCTTTTTCTTCTGAAACTAATTGGGATGTCTCCAGCCATTCGCTGATATTTGGAATACGTTCCTGTGTTGCCTTGTTGTAATTCTGACGGGCGATTCCCGGCATCAACATCCATGCATGAAGTTTTTCAGGCAATGCTTGCCTTTCAATTTTTCTGGATTCTTTTGTTAATACCAGTCCTTCGGAATGAGCCAGAATTCCTGACGCAAGAACAATCACAGGTGTGTTGAATTTTCTGCTGATATCTGCAGCGATCCATGCTGCTTCATACATGTCCTGATGATTTCTTGGTTCAAGAACGGGCAAGCGGGATGCGCTGAAAAAATATCTTGAATCAATTACATGTTGAGTGCTTGAAGGAACATAATCGGTTGCAGCATAAATCACCAATGCCCCTGCATCAGCGGTATAAAAAGCAGAAGTGGTAATTGCATCACCTGCCTGAAAAACACCGGGAATTTTCATGGTTACCACAGTATCAGAACCCGCAATGGAATGACCTATCGCAACACCGACTGCTATGGCTTCGTTCACTGACCAGCCGACGGTAATTTTATCCTGAACATATTTCAGAGATTTATCAATTACTTCTGTACTTGGCGTTCCCGGATATCCATCGGCTGCATGATAACCTGCATGGATCACTCCCAACGCAAAAGCTTCATTTCCCTGCAAAATAAATTTACTTCCTGCTTTTGATTCTACAATTTCATTAAATCTAGACATAGTATTATTCTTTTCAAATTTTCATTCAGGATTTTGATTTATAGCCGATGTGCTTACGTGTTGCTTGTTTAGTTTGTTGTTGTTTTTCTTCTTCAAACTGTTTCAGATATTCCAAGATTAGCATTATTTTATCGTCCTGTTCAATATCCTTTTTCTCAATTTGCTCAAGCTTATACAAAATTTCTTTTTGAGTAGAACGCAGTTCACGCATTTTAGTAAATACACGAATAATTTTGATATTTACCATAATAGCATTGTCACTGTTCAATACGCTTGACAACATTGCAACACCTTGTTCGGTAAAAGCTAAAGGTGGTTTTCGTATGCCCATTTTCTCCCGATTGGATATCACAATTTGTGATTTCCAATTTATCATTTCTTCGGAGGTCAATTTGAACATGAAATCATCAGGAAACCGTTTTGCATTTCTTTTAACAACTTGATTTAATATCCTTGTTTCAACACCATAAAGTTCTGCCAGATCACGGTCAATCATTATTTTTTGACCACGTATCAGATAAATTTTATTAATTACCGCTTCGTCCGGTATTATTGATAATTGCTGCTTTTTCATAACCTATGTTTTATGTTATCACAAATTGTGATAACATACTTTTATTTTTCAATCCTTATTCTTGCATCTACTGCAATCACTTTATCTTTCCTGCCCAGTAAAGGATTCAAATCCATTTCGAAAATTTCAGGTGCCACAGTAACAAGTGCAGATAATCTCACTACAATATCCGCAAAGATTTCTTCGTTCACTCCTTCCTGTCCTCTGACTCCTTTTATAATGCCATAACTTTTTAAAGAGTGAATCATAGTTGTTGCCTCATCCTTAGTCAGCGGCGCAAGTCCGGAACTAACATCTTTGAGCACTTCAATAAAAATTCCGCCTAAGCCGCAAAGTACCATGTGTCCGAATTTATCTTCCCTTTTTACTCCGGCAAATAATTCAATACCTGAAAGCATTGGTTGAATAAGAATAGCTGTTGTGTCTTTTATTTTGATCATTCTTTCAAATTCTTTTTCTGCAGTATTTGCATCTTTTACATTCAGCACCACGCCGCCCACATCAGATTTATGCACAGGTCCGACAACTTTCATTACCACCGGATATCCTAATTTTTCAGCAGATTTTAAAGCTTCTTCTTTTGTTTTAACGACTGCTTCGCCTGCTCTTGGAATTCCTGCAGCATCAAGCAATATCTGAATGGCATCAGGTGATAGATATCCATTCGAATTAATATCAATGACTTTGCGAATCTTCTCTGTATCTATTTTTGGAAGTTCGATTTTTTCCGGTGCAGGTTTTTGTGTAAAATAAATTTTTGCTAATGCATTTCCTAATGCAACTTCTTCAGGAAAATTAATCCTTCCTTTTGACAGAAAATCTTCTATTTCATTTTTAACATTTATGATGGATGGCATTACAGGAAATAAAGGCTTTTTACAGGTTTTCATTTTCTGATCAATCAAATTATATACATCATAAACTTCAAACAAGCCAGGGCTTCCGAAAATCACAATCATAGCATCAATGTTGTCAAAATCGTTTTCGCA